>Ga0116149_1000054_pt1 | contig 142830 bp, 109 predicted proteins | sample AD_UKC057_MetaG_FD_89787 | JGI IMG/M metagenome (GOLD analysis project Ga0116149, IMG submission 89787) | Active sludge microbial communities of municipal wastewater-treating anaerobic digesters from USA - AD_UKC057_MetaG | ecosystem: Engineered > Bioreactor > Anaerobic > Digestate | place...
CAGTATTCGCACTATCTGCTCTTCGGTGTACCTTTTCTTCTTCATTCCATGCTACCCCCGTTAGGCTATATTTTACTGCTTTCCTAACTTTCCGGGTGGTACTGTTTTCGGGGCGCATGTCCAGATAATAAAGGTTTGATTAAGCCGCATATGAATCAGTTAGCGGTAGTGAAACAACAGTTTCAAAGTCAAATTGATAGAGATAGAGATATTGATAAAGGCGAATTGAATCTACAATCCCAAAATCAACAAAGAAAGCTAGAACAGATCAAAACGAGCATTTTAGAATTGGTAAATTTGAAGGTCTCAGAAAAGAAAGATGGGGCAAGCGAAACAAGAAAGATAAAGCTTGCCAGTATTGAAAACCTCAATTCACCCGGCCCGATAGCAAACGTGTTATCTGAAGATTTGAAAGAGGGAATATATTTCAGAACAGATTTGCTTTTAGAAATCTCTCAAAAAAAGGCTTCCGTAATTGATGATTCTCTTTTTGATTGGGTTAAATCAGAAACTGAAACCTATATAAATAAACAAACAGAATCAGGAACGCAATTTATAAAAAACAATCTTTTCTCTCGTGGAATGGGCGATAGAGTCTTAGGGCCTACAGAAGCTTTTCTGGATAAAATGCAAGTTATTCGACTAGGCGCACTTAGAAAAATCGAAATCGCCAGAAAAGAATCGAAGCTAAAAAAGATGGATGAAGATAACGCAAATGAGAAAACCAATAAGGTCTTTATTGTTCATGGTCATGATGATGAATTAAAAGAAAAAGTTTCAAATTTCGTAAAAGGAGTCGGTTTGAATCCGTTGATATTGCATGAACTGCCATCACAAGGTAAAACAATAATTGAGAAATTTGAAACGTATTCAAATGTCTGTTTCGCCATCGCACTTCTGACCCCTGATGATGTTGGATCGTCAAAGAATAATCAAGGTGACCTAAAACCTAGAGCTAGACAGAATGTGTTGTTTGAACTCGGATTTTTCATAGGAAAGATAGGAAGACGCAACGTTCGTTGTTTATATATGGAAGGCGTCGAGAAACCATCAGATTATGACGGGGTTATTTATATCAAAATTGACCCAGAAAACAATTGGCAATGTGAATTGAAAAAAGAAATGAAAGACGCTGGTTTAATATTGACATGAATAAGGCGTTGATTGAATAGATACATGTTCCCATGCTTATCGCTATGGGAATAAGAGAGACAGTTATTTTTTCATCGTTGCCAAGGTCTCCTTGGCAATGGATAGACCGAAAGCTCTGCTTTCTCCACGCTCGTTTAGTCGTTCGTTGCCAAGGCGACCTTGGCAACGATGAGTGAAAAGGATGGAATGACGGGAAAGTAAAATAGAGAATGACGGCATAAATGGAAAAGCGGGGACAGGCATCGCTGTGACGCGCGCTGCCAGTCCCCGTTTTTCAAGGTTTTTTTATTAGTCACTGATTTAGGTTGAAATGTTTTTTTATGGCTTCTCCGGAGGGGCGCATCCGGGAGCGGTCGAGGGTGTACAGACCGAAGCGGTGGAACGTCCCGGTTTTCTGTCTGACGCTGTGGTAATCAAACGCCGCCCACCACGCGCTGCCGGCCAAGAACGGACACCCCTTGAAAACGCTTTGCGCCTTTTGGAGGATTTCGACTTGGCGCGCGTCCCCCGCCTCGTCGTCTCCCGTCCATATCCCGTATTCAGCGGCGAGAACCGCTTTGTCAGGATGACGGCCACGAACCGTCTTGAGAACCCTCGCAGTCCCGGCTTCCGGCTCCTCGCTGTCGAACACGCCCGAATACAGGCTGAGCGCTATCAGGTCCCCCGCCGCCAGCGCGGACGTCCACAGCGTCGAAAAACTCACGTTGTGATACACCGGGCGTGTTCCGTCCAGCGCGCGCGCGTCCTCCATCAGCTCCCTGAAAAACTTCACGCTCTCCTCCCCGCCTGTCGTCTCGTTGCCCATGCTCCAGAAAGCCGCCGCCGGACGCCGCCTGTCCCTCGCTATCATCTCCAGCCACATCTGCCGGGCGATCCCGCGCCGGAGCTGAATCTCGAATCCGCCCTCCTTGAACCAGTACACCGGAATCTCCTCCGCCGTCAGAAAGCCCTCCCGGTTCGCCAAGTCGAAAAACGCCGGATGGTTCGGATAGTGGGCGGCGCGGACGAAGTTCGCTCCAAGCTCCTTTATCAGGCGCAGGTCGTTTTTTATCCCGGCGGTGTCGTCCCATGACTGAGCGCGCCCGACGCCCGGAAGCTCCTCGTGCCGGTTCACCCCGCGGAGCCGGAACGCCTCTCCGTTCAGGCGCAGCGGCGGCCCCTGCGCGGCGACCTCTATTTGCCGTAACGCGACAGTCGCGCTCCGCGCGTCCACTGTCCCGCCGTCCGCGTTCCTGTAAAAAAGCGCAAGCTCGTATTCGACGGGATTGTCGGGGGACCACGCCGAAACGCCCCGCGCCGCGACCGAAGCCCGGAGCGCGAACAGCGTTGAGCCGTCCGCCTGCGGCTCCGCTCCGGTAATTTCAAAAGAGTCCGAATCCAGCCGCGCCGCCGAGCAGTCCCCGCGCGCGGCCTCAGCCTGCCCTCCGGCTCCCGCTCGCGCCGTCAAACATCCCTCCAGCCGCCCCCGCATGACCGCGCCTCCGGCCTCCTCCCTCGCCAGCGCCTTCAACGTCAGCCGCCACTCGCCCCCCTCAAGCCGAGTCTCCACAGTAAAATCCTCTATCCCCGAACGGCCTTCCGCGACGAGATAGACGTCCCTGTATATACCCCCGTAATTCCACCAGTCCGCGTTAGCGTACGGAACAATCAGCCCGTACGGCTCCGGCGGAACGTCGAACGATTCCGTCCACGGAATATTGTCCACCCGCGCGGCGATGACGTTCTCCGCCCCGTGCTCCAGCGCGCGGGACGCGTTGAACGCGAACGAAGTGTAGCCGCCCTCGTGCCAACCCAGCCATTCGCCGTTCAGCCACACGTCCGCCACATAGTTCGCGCCGAGGAAAACCAGCCGGACGCGTTTGCCGCGCCATTCCTCCGGAACCGTGAAGGAGCGGCGGAACCAAACGCCGTCCACATAGGGGTCGGGAGGAAGGTTTTCGACGCGCGGCAAGATGGCCGGTTCCCAGAGCGAATCGTCGAAGCCAGCCTCGTGTTCCCCGCCCGCTTCGAGCGCGGCGCGCGCGTCCGGCGTCCGCGCGGACATAGTAAGCGAGTGGTCCATCCCGGCGCGGAGCGCCCGCCATTCGCCGTTCAGCGACAGAGCGGAGCAAATGCCCGCCCCCTGCCCCGCGCATTCCCCCGGCGACGGGATATCATAGACAAGCCCGTTTTGGGACACGAAACTGAAATCCCCCACCCGCCGCAGTTCCGCCGTCGGCGCCAGCCACCCCACGCCCGCCGCAGACGACGCGGTCTCCGCTCGCGCGGCTCCGCACATAACAACCAGCGACCACAAAATCAGAATGTTTTTTCTCATTCATTTACCCCGCGCCGAAGCTGCCGCATTGAGACAATAGACCCGCATTATTCCCAAACGCGGGCCGGCCGATTGTGATATGATACCCCATAACCCCGCCCCGACAGAAACCGTCCCCCAGAAAACAATCTTAATTTGTTATTACAATCCCGCATAAATTACCGCTTCCATGTTATCATTATTGAAACATCTCGATGGAGAAACAAACGATGAAAATCGTTATCGTGTTGATACTAGCGGTCGCGGCGGCGCTCTTCGCCACAAGGCATTTCAACGTCTTCGAGCCTCCGGCGGTTAAAGCATACAGGCATGTCAAAAGGAACCTTACGAAGAACGAGGTGGAGAACCCGAAGGTTTCATTCGTCCCGTATTCATCGCTTGTGCGGTGGGACCTCAAAGTAAGGGACTTCGAAGCGGAGGGGGACACGGCGCAATTCACTGCAATCGAGCGCATCGTGTTGCTGCCGGAAAACGCCTCGACCTCCAACATGATAAAAGCGATGTCTGTTTACGAAGTTCAGATGATAAAAAGCGAAAACGTCTGGCACTTGGACGCCGAAAACTTGATAGACCAGAAAGTGGAAAACCCGAACTACTAGCCGCGATTGCCCCGATATCATGATATTGGTATGGAGATGAAGGGATTCGAACCCTCGGCCTCCGCGTTGCGAACGCGGCGCTCTCCCAGCTGAGCTACATCCCCGCAAAAGCGGCTCCGCCGCCTGCCGGAGCCACGATAATTATAGCTTTTTTTTTTCGTTGCGCAATCGGCGCGAAAAATTGTTAGCCCGCATTTTTCTCGTAAAAAATCCGGGTTAATGCCAATCGGCGGAGATGCCGATACGGCGGTCGGCGGCAGGGTGTCACTTCCCTGCCCCGAATTCGTTGTCCTTGAAATATGAGTAGAACGACGCCAGCGCTATGAAGTCCATGCCTGCGTACTCTACGGAGGAGCCGTCGGGGCCTTCGGCTTTTTCGTCGGGGCTGCGCTCCCACCTGTATCCGAGGTTGTACCCGTCGTCCGTCCATTCGTTGGGCAGATACGGCGGGAAGGCGCGGAGTTTTTCCTCGACGAAAGAGGCGTCGCGCTTGAACACTTTGGCGGCGAACCAGTCGAACATCGTGTTGTCGTCTTTGGAGACGACTTTGTACCATTCTTTGATGGCTTGGTCGAGGCCGGGGAGCGAGGGTTCGAGCAGTTTGGCGACAAACATCCGCTCGAAGAACAGGTTGAGCGTGAAGTAGCGCGGGGTGGCGTGGCGCACGAGGACGGCTTTCTTGAACTGTAGGTAGAAGCGTTCGCGGGCGGCGTCGAAATCTTCTCCGGGCAGGTACGTGTCCACTCCCAGCCCCATCTTCATGGAGAGCAACTGGAACAGGAAGCGGATGTCTTCGCAGTCGACGTAAGGGCCTTCGCCCATGCGCCAGTTGTGGGAGTTGCCATAAAGAATCATATTTTTAGTGATGCGGGCTACTTCAGCCTTGAGGTCGTCCGGGCCGAGCAGCCAGACGGCGGCGATGCCCATAAGCATCTCGCCGTACTGGTCGATACTGGTCGGGTTGGGGTCGTCGTCCGGGTGTTCGGGGAACCGTTTATATTTGCCCGGTTCGATTTCCACAAGCGGCCAGTAGGAGAGGTTGACGCGGACAAGGTCCCAGTCGCCCTGAAATGCGAAGGCGGCCATAGTGAGGCCGGTCCATCCCTGACTGTCGCCTGCTCCCCAGAAGCGGACGACGCGAGTCCGCGTCTCGTCGTCCAGAAGAGCTTCGAGCGTGCCGCCCCTGTCGATGTGCCTAGCTTTGTAGTCTTCGATGTACTTTTCATATTTCGCGGCGAGGTCTGGCGGGAGAGCCGCGCGATAAGGCGGAGCGGTGTCGGCGAGCGCCGCCGCCGCAGTCGCGAGAACCGCCACCGCCGCGACGACCGCCGCAAGAATTTTTTTCCTCGTCAGAGTCATCAATTTTCCTCCCCGCGCGGGGCGCCGCCGGCGTCTTTTCCGTCTGTCAGCCAGTCAAGGGTGAACCGCGCGAATGTTATTTTTTCCCAGTATTGGACCTCGCCGCGCTCGTAAAGCAGCCCGATTGTCTTGTCAGGCAGAACCGCCAAGTCGGAATATCCGGATTTGCCGAGGTTGACGAGTTTGGCGACGGGCCATGAGCGGGCATCGTCGTAGCTGAGTTTGACCGTCATTTTGACGCGCGTGCGGTCTGCGGGGTTGGAGAACAGAAGCCTGTCGCGACCGCCGTCTGCGGCGAGGCTGAACCGCGCCACGCTCGCTTGGCACACCGGCTCGATGTGGGCTTTCTCGAATCGGATGTCTGAGAACGACTCGCCGCCGTCTTTGCTGACGGCGAACGCGCGCATGCCCTTCATGTGGTTGCTGCGGCTGTTGAGATAGACCGAGCCGTCCGCCAGTTCGACGGCGGTCGCCTCGTCCGTGTGCTTGCCCGACGAGCCGCCGAGATTCCACGTATTTCCGTGGTCGTCGCTGTAAATTATGTGCGAATAGATAACGCTCTTTTCGGTGTGGTCGCACGGGATGAGCAGGCGGCCTGAACGAAGCTGGATGCCGTGGCCCGGCCCCGCCGCGTACCACTCCCATCCGGGGAGTTTGACGTCCGGGGTGATGTCCTCCGGCGCGCTCCACGTCAACCCGTCGTCCTCGCTGCGCGCGACGTGGACGGTGTCGTTGTTTTTAGTGAACACAAGGATAACGGCTCCCGTCGCCGAGTCCGCCACCGGGACGGGGTTGCCGATAGTGTTCCCGCCGTCGTCCCAAATCATTATCGGGGCGCTCCATGTTTTTCCGTTGTCGGAACTGCGCTTGAGAATGAGGTCGATGTCGCCCGCGTCCGAGGGGCCGTTTTTTCTGGCCTCGCATATCGCAAGAAGCGCCCCGTTGGGAGTCAGCAGCAACGCCGGAATCCTGTAAATGGCGTAGCCTTCCTCGCCTCCGACGAAGATGTCGGATTGAGAAAATCCGCCGGGCGGGACATCCGGCGCAGCGAGCGCAGCCGAAACCGCAAACGCCCCCGCGATAATGGCCATTATGGCAATCTTTGCCCTCATAGAGCAGCTCCTGTCATGGGCGGACTTCCGGCATTCCGCCTCGGTTCGTGAATTATAGCAAAAAAAGCGAGCGCGACCTTAGGCGTTTGAAATTCGCCTCCGACACGCTGATGAAAAACGCGAAAACAAATCCTTCTGGAATTTCCGCGGCAAAACCTTCTAAGCGCGAACTGCCAGACTTAAGAATTGGCGCTATAATGCTCAATTGCCGCGCCTTTTTCAAAGCGAAAAACGAACGGCGGACGCGGGACAAGCAATAATGAAGAACGATTTGATAGAAAAGAGCATCGCAGAGGAGACTGTGCTTTTCATAAGCGTAGTCAAGTGGGTCGTGCTTGGGAGCATAGTGGGAGCGCTGGTGGGATGCTCGACGGCCTTGTTTTTAGGGCTGTTGGACAGGGCGGCGGAGTCGGCTTCAAGGATAAAGTATTACTATGCGGCGCTGCCTGCGGCGCTGCTGGCGAGCGTGGCGCTAGTGAACCGGTTCGCGCCGGACGCAAAAGGACATGGCACGGAAAAAGTAATCGAAGCCTTCCACCGGGGGCGCGGCAAGATAAAAACCGAGGTTGTGCCAGTAAAGCTCGCAGCCACAGTCTTAACGATAGCGGCTGGAGGCTCGGCGGGAAAAGAAGGCCCGTGCGCGCAGATCGGAGCCGGCCTCGCCGCGCTTGTCGCTAGGCTGTTGCGATTCGACGACACCGACAGAAAAAAACTGGTGATATGCGGCATAAGCTCCGGTTTCGCCTCAGTCTTCGGGGCGCCGTTTTCCGGAGCTGTCTTCGGCGTGGAAGTGTTGTTCGTCGGCGGAATGCTTTACGAAGCCCTGCTGCCATCTTTTATTTCAGGAGTGGTCGCGTATCAAGCCGCCTCTTCTCTCGGCGTGGAATATTTTCATCACCCGATAAAACTCGTTCCGGTTTTCACGGGTTTTTTCTTCGCAAAGGTGGTGGTGGCCGGAGTTTTTTTCGGACTTGTCTCGCTTTTTTTCATAGAAACGATGAAAGCCTTCGAGCGGATTTCGCGGAGCATAAAATGGAGGGAAGAATGGAAGGCGCTGGCGGGAGGCGCGATACTGGCGATCTCCGCGGTCGCGCTCACGGACCGCCACCTCGGATTGGGCATTGACACCATACAAGCGGCGCTCGAAGGACAACACACGCCGTGGCACGCGTTCGCCGTGAAAGCGGTGGCGACCAGCGCGACGCTCAACATCGGCGGAAGCGGCGGAGTGGTGACTCCCATATTCTACATAGGCTCGACTGCCGGGAGCCTGTTCGGAAACATGATGAATCTGGACGCGGCCACTTTTGCCGCCATAGGTTTCGTGGCCGTGCTCGCCGGAGCCGCAAACACTCCTATCGCCGCCGGCATTATGGCCGTCGAGATGTTCGGGCCTAAACTCGCCCCTTACGCGACAGTCGCCTGCGTGGTGAGTTTTTTAATGACAGGCCACAGAAGCGTTTATCCCTCCCAGATTCTGGGCGCAAAAAAATCCTCCTCGCTATCCGTCGATGTGGGCGCGGATATGGAGCATTTAGAAGCGAAGTATTCTCCCAGAAAACAAAGCCTCACCGCCCGCGTCAGCCGGTTTTTTGGCGGGATCAAAGAATCAGCGGGAAGCTTGTGGAATCGCCGGAAATAAACGATTAAAGAGAACTCCCTAACAACTCAAAGTCAGACAAATCTCTCGCGTGAAATATGTCGATTTCATCATATCGGCAAGCTTATCAATCCGGATAGTCCCTGTTCTCCTCAAAGCGGCGATTAACCCGCAGTGGACCATTTTTACAGTTAAGATTGTTTCATTCGGATTGTTGTGTAGTATAAAATGAATCATTAATGTAGAATATTTTTGACGCTTGTTGGTCGATGTGAAATATTAGCGGGTATCCGGCATGGCAAAAGAGCGAGCGGCGGACGAAAAAAAGAAGGAAACCGGCGGCTCCGGCGGAGCGGGAGAGGTTTTCAGCGCAATCGCGGGAGCGGTGAAGGGTTTCTTTGCGTCTCTGTGGCAGGCGAAGCTGATACAGCTTCTCATCATCCTGCTTGCCATCTGCGTGGCGACAGCCTCGATAATGGGATTTATCATTGAGCGCGAAACGGAGATGTTCTCATCCGCGCCGGAGAGCGTGTTTCAGAGGTTCGTCGATTCGGTGTATTACACGATGGTTACGATGTCTACGGTGGGATACGGGGATTTTTCGCCTAAGACGCCGTCCGGCAAGATATGGGCGATAATCATAATATTTTCCGGGGTTATCTGTTTTTCGCTGATGACGGCCACGTTCGCGTCGATCCGGGTGGCGCGGCTGATTAAGGAAGGCAGGGAACAGATGGATTTATCCAAACTGAAAAACCACACGATAATCTGCGGCTGGAAGAAAAGGATGGAGCACACGCTCGAAGACATATTCACCGCCAACCCGGAGGTGAAACCTGAAGAGCTTGTCGTGCTCGCCAACATCTCGGAAGACACGATTTCGATGTTCAACAAGCAGCATCCGAAATTCAAGGGGATCAATTTCATAAGGTGCGAGGATGTGACGGAGGCGATGCTGAATCTGGCGAACGTTGCGGCGGCGGGCAGGCTTTTCATACTGGCCGACGAGAGCGGAGACGCTTCCCAGTCCGAAATCGATTCGAGGACGGTAATGATTGCGATGTCGGTGTCTACGCTGAGCCGCAGCGTGAACATCTGCGCCGAGCTTCTCGACCCCAAGTTCGAGAGCTACCTGAAGAAAGCGCACGTCTCCGAAATTATCTATCCGAACCTTTACGGGAGGCTGATACTCGCCCAGTCCACAGCGTCCACCGGGATAGTGCAGGTGCTCAACTACCTGCTCGACCTGCGGGAGGCTCCGAGGTTCAACACCATCCGGTTTCCCGCCGAATACGTAGGCAAACCGTACGCGGACCTGAAGAAGCACGTCGAGAAGGAAAGATGCTGCATAGCAATCGGGCTGGTGGAGAACGTGGGAAGTTATTTCGAGAGGAAGCAGGAGGCGCTGCGCGAGGCGCAGAAGACGGCCAACATCTCCAAGCTGGTGGACAACTTGCACAGGGTGAAAAGCCTCAAGAACAACCATCCTGTGTTCAACCCGCCGGACGACTATGTCGTCCCCTCTAATTCGATGGCGGTCATTATCGAAGTGGTCGGAGAATGCAAATGAGCGACATAGAAAAAATACTGCCGAAGCTGAAAACAATAAGCCTCTTCAAGGCGTTCGCGGAGGACGAGCCGGCGTTGAGGAAGCTCGCGTCGATAATGGAAATCCGCAAGTTCGCCGCCGGAGAGCGTATCATCGTCGAGGGCGAACAGGGCGACAACATGTTCATCCTGAGCAAGGGCAGCGTTAGCGTGGAGAAGAGGACGCTCAAAGACGACAGCTACACGGTGGTGAAGCTGGTGGAGTCGATGAACGTGTTTTTCGGCGAACTGGCGCTAATGGACGACGACGTAAGGTCCGCCACCGTGCTTGCCGAATCCGACTGCGAGTGTTTCAGCATAAAGAAGGCAGACTTCGAGCAACTGGGCGACGAGAACCCGGTCATAGGGCTTAAGGTGACGCGGGAGATAGCGAAGATACTAGGCGCGCGGCTTCGCAACTCCAGCCGCGACAACATCATCCTGTTCGAGGCGCTGGTCTCGGAAATTGAAGACGTAGAATAACCCGGCGTAAAAACTGAGACGGCGACAGCGCGGGCGGATTCTGTTATCATACGGACATCGCCCCGGCGGGCTTTGATATTGACAATGAACGGTTGCCCCCGCCGCGAGGCAAAGGTCGGCTATGAGACAGACGGACGGACGCCGGGAAAACGACACGGAAACAAATCTTGCGGCCCGGCTGGCGCTTATCCACAAACGGGTGTCGCTTACGACGCTGCTTATCTTCGCGGCGCTGTTGACCGCGCTGCTGGCAAAACAGTATTTCGATAAGAGAAGCGTCGCGTTGAGAGCCGCCGGCGACGATCTGGAAGAGCGGGCGCTGAGCGTGGATTATTTTCTAAGCAACGCGGCGGAAGACGTCATAGAGTCAAAGATATGGGCGGAGAACTATCTGACGATGTCGGGGATGCCAGTATCGGGGACGGAGTTGACGGAGCCGATCAGGATTGACGCCGAATACGCTCTGAGGCTTGACGCGCCGAGCGACGGAGCGAGTCACGGCAACATCCTTTCCGAAGGGGATATCGACCTGAGCGACGCGTCTCTCGTCAGGCAGATAAATATGGCTTTCCGCCTTTTCGAGGTTCAGCGAATCAATCACTACGCGCCTCCCGATTTCACTTGGAGCGAGTTCTATTCGACGAACGGATTCGGCTCGATTTACCCGTGGATCGAGAACGAAAAAGGAGCGACGATACTGGCGAGGCCGGTGTCGAGGAAGATGCTCGCAAGCTTCGCGAGCGAGCCGGGAGGGAAAGGCGCGCGAGCGGCGTTTGAATCTTTCGAGTGGAGCGAAGCGTACGCCGATTCGTCGGGAAAAGGGCTGATGGTGACGTGCGCGTCGCCAGTGTACGATTCCGGGGAACTGGCCGGGATGGTGTCGGCGGAGATGAGCCTGAGTTTCCTGAGCCATTTTGTGGACAAGCCGGGGTCTCCGAGAGAAATAGCGCTGATCGTCAACAGCGCTGGGCAGGTTCTCGCCGCCACCGGGATGCGGCCTGAAAAACTGAAAAGAGCGAGCGCTCTGAGGGAGATAGTCCCGGGCGCGCCGGAAAATCTGCTGAGCGCAAAAGGCGGAGGCGGCGTCGGCAGATACAAAGCCGACAGCGACAACATAATATCCATTCGGCTTAAGAACGCGGACTGGACGATGATGAAAATCGTTCCGGACGCGGACATAATGAGCGCGTTTCTGCCGGAAGCGCTTTTCGGGGCCGTTCTCATAGGGCTGATGTTCGGATTTCTGACAGCGGCCAACAGGGTGGTGAACAGGCATTTCGTGAACCCGGCGGTGGGGTTCGTGGGGTTCATAGAGACGGAGGCGAGGACAGGCTCGGCGCCGAAGCCGAGCGTGCCGCCCGCGTGGGAGGAGTGGTTCGTCAAGATATCCGATTTGCTGGCGTTGAAATCGGTCGCGGCCAATCTGCCGGGAGCGATATTTCAGATGAAAACCGCGCCGGGCGGCGGGATAAGGATGAGCTTGGCAAGTTCAGGAGCGGGCGCTCTTCTCGGCGTCTCCTTGGATAAGTTGTCGAACAGCGACGAATTGAATTTCGACTTTCTGTCTCCCGGCGACGCGCGGAGTTTCGCGGGGCTTATTAAAGAATCCGAATCGCGAATGGAGCCGTTCGCGTTCGAGGCGACGGCCGGAAGCGGCGAAGAGAACGGGAAATGGGTGCGCTTCATACTCAGCCCCCGCAGGAGCGACGACCCGGAAGGCGGCACGATCTGGGACGGATTAATGCTGGACATATCCGACCGCAAAGCTCTCGAAGACGAGTTGCGCAGACACAGGGACGACCTCGAAAAAACGGTGGAAGAGAGAACGCGCGAACTGAAGTCAGTCAATGAAGAGTTGAGGAACGAGATAGCCGAAAGGATACGTTCGGAAAACGAGCTGAAGGCAAGCGAGGAGAGGCTGAGGGCGATGTCGCTGCAGGCGATGCGCGCGCAGGACGACGAGCGAGCGAGGTTGTCCAGAGAGTTGCACGACGAGATAGGGCAACAGATCGCCGCCGCCCTGTTCCAGTTGCCGGCGATACGGAACAAGCCCGACATCGGGCCTGAAGACATCTCGAAGATCGAGGCGATGATAAGAGATATCGGAGGAGACCTGCAAAGGATATGCAAGGGATTGCAACCGATGACGCTCACGCAATTCGGGCTTGTCCCCGCGCTGAAAATGATGCTGTGGGATTTCATGAAGTCGTACGCTATCAAAATCGACGCGGCGATTGAAAATTTGGAATGCCGCGTGGATAATGAACGCGCGAGCGCCATATACAGGATTTGCCAAGAGGCGGTGTCCAACAGCGCGAGGCATTCAAAAGCGAGCCGGGTGTCAGTTGCCCTGCGGCGAGAGGGCGGAAAGATAACGCTCGAAGTGAGCGACGACGGGATAGGGTTCGACCCGGAGACCGAGCGGGAAAGCTCGAAACTCGGGGTAATTGGAATGAAACAGAGAGCCGAACAGATGGGCGGAGAGTTAAGGATTGACGCGGCGCCCGGACGCGGCGCCAGAGTGTCTCTGACGCTGGATATGGATAGCGCGGAAAGAGGAGCCACATGACAAGAATAATAGTCGCGGACGACCACACGCTCGTGCGGGCGGGAATCTGCGCCCTGCTTAACTCGCAAAAGGACTTTCAGGTAATCGCCGAAACGGGCAACGGAAAGGAAACCGTCGAGCTATGCGAGCGCTTGAAACCGGACATCCTGCTGCTAGACCTCAGCATGCCGGAAATGGACGGCTTGGAGGCGACTAAATCCATCCTCTCTTCAAACCCGTCAATCAAGATAGTAGTGCTCACTATGTATGAAAACGAGGAATACGCCACCAGGCTGATCAACGCGGGGGCGAAAGGGTTCCTCGTGAAACGCATGTCTCCGGACGAGCTTCCCGATTCCATCAGAAAAGTCGTGGCCGGAGAGGTCTGCATCACAGACTCGATCATGAGACAGATAGCGCTTCGGAAAACCAGTTCCGGCGACCAAAGCCCGCTGTCCCTTCTTTCCGACCGAGAGCTTCAAATCTTCCACAATCTAGCCAGAGGACTGAGCGGCGTTCAGGTGTCGGACGAGCTTGATTTAAGCCCCAGTTCAGTGGCCACTTACAAGTCCCGCATAATGGACAAACTCGGACTGAAAAACCAAGCGGAACTGATGAGATTCGCTCTCAGGCTCGGCCTGATCGACAAGTTCGAATAATCCGTCTCCGCTCCACCGACTAGAATATGTTCGCCGCGATATTTTAAAGGATTTGAGCGACGTCTCCCGCGCCGCGCAATCAAAATAGCGCTACATTGCGCGTCAATGTTAGTCACGGCAGGCGCGGCAACATTTATGACTTAATCCGACAACCTTCTCCGACATACAAATCCAAAGAATGAAAACATAATAAATGTAATATGGCCGTCAGACCAGAATAGACTCCGTTTTGCGATCGGCGCGATTTACCGATGAGCAAAAGATAATCCGGCGCGGCCATCAGGGAATTCTAATAATCAACATCTTTTCGGAGGCATTATGAGCAATCAACAGCAATCCGGCGGAAAGATAAAAGTCGGTTTCAAGCAGGCGGCGGCGATGCTGTTTCCGTACGCCAAGTCGCGCATAGTCGAGCAGATCAAATCCGTGGCGTTGATAATCATCTACCTGATATTGTTCCAGACAGTCGTGCTGGGGATAGCGATAGCGCAGGCTTCGCTGATCGCGGTGGGGCTGGCGCTGGTCATCGGCGGGCTGGCGTTCTTCATGGAAGGGCTGCTGCTGGGGCTGATGCCGCTGGGGGAAGTCATAGGGCTGAAGTTGCCTCAGAAGTCCAAGCTGCCAGTCATACTGGGCTTCGCTTTCATACTGGGAGCCGGGGCGACGTTCGCAGAGCCGGCTATAAGCGTGCTGAAAGCGGCCGGCTCCTCGGTCAAGCCATGGGACGCCCCTCTGCTCTTCCTCATGCTCAACAAATTCTCCGGCTATCTCGTGATGTCCGTCGGCGCGGGCGTCGGCATCGCCGTCATGTTCGGAATGATACGCTTCATGTACAACATCTCTCTTAAACCTTTCATTTACATCCTAGTTTCTTTTTTGATCGTTTTCACATTGTGGTCGTTCTTCAGCGAAAACATGAGAAATATCACCGGGCTGGCGTGGGACTGCGGAGCCGTCACCACCGGCCCCGTCACTGTTCCCCTCGTTCTGGCTCTCGGCATAGGCATCTGTCGCGTGGTCGGCTCGTCGGGTTCCGGGTCGTCCGGATTCGGCGTGGTTACACTGGCCTCTTTGTTCCCGATAATCTCGGTGCTCATACTCGGCTCTGTTCTTTCAAGCAGCGTTCCGCCCCCGATGGCGGAAAAGGAATTCTTCAGCGCCGCCAACAGGGACAAAGCGGAGAAACTTTTCGACAGCCGGGAGGGCATGCTCGGATACGCTTTCCAGAACGCCAAAGAAGAAAGCCAGTTGGCGTTGTTCGACGGCGACCGCGGAAAGATGCTCGAATACGTGTCCGGCCTCAAATACGATGTAGACCAAGCCGCCGCCGTTTTTGGAGCCGGAGCGGAAGCCATGCAAAAATGGGCCGCTTTGAAGGGAACCGCCGAGCAGCAGTCGGCGGTTTTCGCGGACAAGTCCGCGACGCTCGCGGCGGTCCAGAAGTTTTCCAGCGTGATGGAAGAGCCGTTGCGCCCGTCCGAACTCATGTTGCGGAACATCAAAGCGGCGGCTCAGGCGATCATCCCTCTTTCCATCTTCTTCCTGCTCGTGCTCACTTTGTTGCTGAGGGAGAAGCTGCCGCGCGCGGACGAGGTTTTCCTCGGTCTCGGATTCGCCGTCATCGGAATGATGCTCTTCAATATCGGCATCGAGATAGGCCTTTCCCGGCTTGGCAATCAGGTGGGCGGAAAAGTCCCGTCGGCTTTCAAAGCCGTCGAGCTTCACGAGCAGCGCAGCGCCATCAACGGGTTCGACCCGGGCATCGTGAAGACGGCCATCTCCCCGGCCGGGGAGCTTGAGTCGTTCTTCTACGTCAAAGGCAAAACCGGATACAGCCAACTGCCGTTCAAGGAAGAGCAGCACAATCCGGAGACGAAACAATACAACTTCACGCCGACTCGCGGGCCGTTGTTCGGAGCCGAGGGAGCGCTTTCAGGCATAATCGTCGCGCTCATTTTCGCGTTCGCGCTCGGATACGGCGCCACGCTCGCCGAACCGGCGCTTAACGCTCTTGGCATCACCGTCGAAGAGTTGACCGTCGGCGCTTTCAAGAAATCGCTTCTTATGCAGGCTGTCGCTCTCGGCGTGGGCGTCGGCATCGCTCTCGGCGTGGCGAAAATCGTATGGAACATTCCCTTGATCTGGATGCTGGGGCCGCCATATATCCTGTTGCTGATTATCACCAAGATATCCACCGAGGAATTCGTGAACATAGGATGGGACAGCGCGGGAGTCACCACAGGCCCGATAACGGTCCCGCTGGTGCTCGCGATGGGGCTGGGGATCGGCGGTCAAGTCGGCGTGGTGGAAGGCTTCGGCATCCTCAGCATGGCGTCCGTGTGCCCGATTCTGTCCGTGCTGATGGTCGGGCTGATGGTAACTAAAAAGAGAAAAGCGGCGCTTCAGGATAACGCCGCCACTGAGCGCGCGGAGGTGGCGGCATGAGCGACGGCAAACGCATGGCAAGAGTCTCCGCCGCGACCCACAGAGGAATGGCGGAACAGATATTCATCAAGCTCCGCGAATGCGGGATAACGGGCGGCCACCTCGCCGCCGGGCGCTCTATAATGCTCGAAGACAAAAAAGGCTTCCTCGGCGTCGGGGCGCGCTCGGCCATCGTCGAGGACCCCATCGAAATCATTTCCATTATCGCGCCGACGGAAATGGAGTCCGCCGTCCTCGACGCGGTAGTGTCCGCCGGACGAATCGACATCCCGGGGCGCGGCTCCGTCCACAGCGAGGAAATCGTTCTTCTTAAGGCTCACGAGTTGTGCGTCGAACAGCCTCGCGGTTGCGTTTCCGGGCAGCAGGGCGGCGCTCAATACATCGAGGAGTTGATGGGCATCTGCTGCATCGTGCAGCGCGGTCAGGGCGACGCCGTAGCCCGCGTCGCTCTAGACACCGGAACATGCGTGCCCGCCATCACTTTCGGCCTAGGCACCGGAGTGCGCGACAAACTCGGCCTGCTCCGCATCGCCATCCCCGCCGACAAGGAAGTCGTCGCTCTCGCCGCCAGCGTGCATGACGCCGACGCGGTCATGGAACTGATGATTGACATCGGTAGGCTCGACGAGCCCGGCAAAGGATTCATCCATCTGTTCCCCATCCGCAAGGGCGTCGTGAACACCAAGATAACGCGCGGAATGCCCAAACACGCCGCAAGCATCGAACAGATAATCTCCGCCCTCGATCAGATAAAGGGCGGAACGCAATGGCGCAGCAGAAGCGGCATGGCGGCAGACGGCGTGTCGTCTCGAAGAAAATATCTTTCCGGCTTGTCCGGGCTTTCTCTCATCTGCGACGAAGGGCGCGCGGACGACCTTGTGAAAGCCGCGATGTCCGCCGGAGCCGCCGGAGCCACCATCAGCCGCCTCAAACACGTCAGGCCTCAGGACTCGCCGCTCGCTCAGATTTCTCCAGCCCGCGAACTGTGCGACATGATTGTGGGCGAACAGCAGATACCGGCCATCCTCGCCGCTCTGGAAAATGCCGGCGCGTTCGACGACAAATCACACGGCCTTCTCTTTTCAAAGCCCGTCCCGAAGGCCTGCACCTTCCTCGGATAGGCGCGGGCGCGCGTCCCGCGCCGCGGCCCGAAGCCGCAAAGGAGCCTAATGTGAAAAATCCTGCTTCGTCAGCGAACGACGCTATAGCTTCAGGCTCGATCTCGGACTCCTTTGCCTCTCTCTCCCCGCAGGCGATGTTCGTCGCTTTCGCCGTCGTCGCTCTGGCGGTTGCCGCCGTCGCCGCTTTTTTGTTCACAAGATTTCTCGAAAGAAGAAAGTAAAGGAGAACCGCGATGAACGCTATGAACGCCGCGATTGAAGATTGCCGTTACGCAACAATGGAGACGCCGCGCGCGTTGTCCGCCAGGCGCGACAAGATAAAAGACGCGGCGGGTCAAGACAAGACAAGCAAGGGCGCCTCCGAGGCGGCCGCGCTCCCGGCGCTCCCCGGAAACGCCGCTATGGATTCAGCCGACAACTCCCTCGTCATTCCGGGCGCGGCTTCGCGCGACAACCCCTCGCTCCGCAAATCGGACGACGAAATCATCAACGGCGTTCCTCTGGTGTAGGGGGATAAAACGGGCCGGACGTCGCGCTCAGTCCATGCAGGACATCACGCACGAGGCCCCTGCCGCGCCGCATTTTTTCTTGCAGTAATTCATGTCCGGCTTCACCGCGACCGGCTTGCCGGGAGACGCCTTCTGCAACTGTTCGGAGAGATATTTCGCCTCGTCCACCCAGCCGAGCTTTTTGGCTTTCTTGTACAACGCCAACTCATAATCGTACTCGTCCCGGGAGGCCGGGATAAATTTCATTTTTATCATCTTCGTGTATTCAATCGGCGCGCGCAACTGTGGATGCGTCTTCGAGCGCTTGTCCAGTTTCATTATCGATTCCTTCAGTATCGGCGTCGCCTTCGCCAGATGCTCTTTCTTCACTGTCTTGGGATTGATCGCTATCATGCCCCTGTTGTGGACGGCTTCCGTGCAGAAACCATATGACAGTTGAGACCTGACATCCGGCTGAAAAACCTTCAGGATGCTGTCCGCCTCGATGCCGCTCCACGCGATGTCTCCATCCCCTTTTGCCAGCATCATAAACGTCGTGTTCGGGTTGGGCGCCACAGTGAAACTTTTGAATGCCTTCCACAGCGGCTTGTCTATCCCGTTGGACGCAAGATGATCCCTCAACTCCAGATATCCGAAATACCCCGTCGCTCCCCACAGAAGGTTTTTTTCTTCCAATTCCGCCAAGCTCTTCAGCGTTTCCTTTTTCCTGTTCCACACGCACAGCTTATTCTTTCTGTCCTTGCCGATGACGTACGTGGCCCACGGATACACCTCTCCGCCGCTCTCGATTATTTCCATTATCGCGCCGTTGTCCAACAGCCCGCCGTCTATCTTGTTCGCTTTGAAAGCCTCCGTCACCGCCTCGTTCGACGGGAATCTTTTTATCTCCACCTTGAAGCCGGTCTCCGCCACCGCAAGCTCCGCCACCGTCGTCGCTATCTCATAATAGAAAGACGAGCTTTTGCCGCCCACCGAAGAAAAATGGAACCCCATCGCATAGTCATATCCCGGCGACGCGTCCGAGGCCGAAACCGTAACGCCCGCCAGAGCTGCGCACGCCGCGATAATGCATATCAGCGCTGTTCTTTTCATCAAGACTCTCTCCGAGTTGTTTTCCGCGCTCTTATTATATACTCTTTTCGCGCGTCGGCAAATAATCCCGCCTCGCATCCGGCCCGCCTCGTTTCTGATATAATCATCTTGCGGAAAAATAATATTCGTTTGCGCGGCCCGCTTGTCCGACGTCATGGCTAAAGAGATTAAAGATATCGCGTCTGTGAGAAAAACCAGAACCCTCGGGTTCAGGCTTTCGCTTCTGGTTTCCGCCGCAATCATCCTGTTCGGAATCGTCTCGATATGGTTCGTCGCGTTCTGGCAGGAGAGTTCCTACAAGAACGAGAAGCGCCGGCAATGGAGCATCGCGGTGGACTCGCTGATGCCCAACCTCGCAAACGCCCTCTCCTCGGACAACTCGGACGCGATTAAGTTCACTCTCGACCGTCTGGCTTCAAAAAATGAAGACATCAGGTCGCTCGTTCTCGCCGACGAAAAAGGCCGCGTCGTCTATTCTCTGGACGAAAAACTCGTCGGCAAGCCGCTGGATGAAAAAACGAAAGCCGCCCTGTCAGAGACAAACGGCAAAGAGGAAAAGTCCGGGTTGCCCCTCAGGCAGTACTCGCGCGAGATTAAAACCGAGTGGACCAGCCTCGGCCGCCTGTACGCCGGGTTCGCCGTCATGAACTCGCTGGAGAAAGAGCGCCAGAGAAGCATCCTCGCGCTCGAATACATGATTGACAACGCGGTCCGCAACGCGGTCCTCTCTTTCGACTTCTACGAGGCCGACCACATCGCGCATGAGATTGTCAAAAACGTGGACGACGTGAAGTTCTTCAAAATCGTCGCAGCCGACGGCGTCATCCTTTCAAGCTCGGACGACAAAGAGACGCTCAAACAGACGGAAGACGCGCGCCTGTCCGAAATCCTCGCTTCCGAGGGCGTCAACAGACCGGTTTGGACTAGGATGTTCAAGTCCGAAGGCGCGAGAATCCTCGAAGTCACCCTCGTGATGATCGAGGGAAACGAAAAACTCGGCGCGATTCAAATCGGCTACGACATATCCTCGCTCAGCGCGTCGGTGAAAAGAAGGAACGCGATACTCGTCCTGCTGTCGGCGGCGGCGGTGGCTATCGCGGCGATGATAGCAATCATAATCGCCGGAAGGATATCCCGCCCGGTCGCCCACCTGTCCCATGTGGCCCTTCAAGTCGGCGCCGGAGACTTGGACGCCCGCGCGGAAGTTTCTTCGGGCGGCGACGAAATGCGCCTGCTCGGCTCCGCGTTCAACAAAATGATCGCCGGCCTCAAAGAGCGAGACCTGATTAAGGACACATTCTCAAGATACGTAACAAAACAGGTCGCCGACGAAATCCTCAAAGACCCCGCCGGTGTCTCTCTCGGCGGCGTCAAGCGCGAGGCGACCATCCTTTTCTCCGACATCAGAGGCTTCACCGCGTTCGCCGAACGGCATGAGCCGGAAGACGTCATCGCCCGGCTCAACGAGTACCTTGCGGCTATGGTGGACGTGATTTTCAAATACGAAGGCACGCTCGACAAATTTATCGGCGACGCGATAATGGCCGTTTACGGTTCTCCTATCTCCCGCGAGGACGACCCTCTTCGCGCCGCCATGACCGCTCTCGAAATGAGGGAAAGGCTTCAAATCCTGAATGAAAAATGGGCCGCCGAAGGCAGGGAGCCTCTCAAAATCGGCATCGGCATCAACGCCGGCGAAGTTATAGCAGGCAACATAGGCGACGTCCGCCGCATGGAATACACCGTCATCGGCGACAACGTCAACCTCGCATCCCGCATCGAAGGCCTCACAAAAATCTTCGACTGCCCCATCATTATCAGCGGCAGCGTTTTTGAAAAAATCAAAGACCGCGTCGTCGCCGTCAAACTCGAATCCACGTTCGTCAAAGGAAAAACCCTAGCCGTGGAGATTTACGAGCTTAAAGACCTCGCCCGCTGACAGCCCGCTCTGATTATTTTCGCTGCCCTGCCACATCTACCGTCGCCTTCCTCTGTCGCATAAGTTTGATATTTCTTGTAAATAAGTGTTGATTTCATATCGCGCGGTGATAAAATCTCTTCAGTTGACATACAACCCATAAAAGGCTGCCCGGTTAAACCGGGAATGCCGGAAGGAAAGGGAAACAATGGAGTTCCTGACCCAGCCATACATGATGGCGTTTTGGTTCGGCGCGCTGACCGCCGCTTCGCTGCCTCTGGGCGCGATGCTGGGTATATGGCTTAAGCCGTCCACGAAGATTGTCGCCGCGTTAATGGCGTTCGGCGCGGGCAACCTTTTGAGCGCTCTCACACTTGAACTTATCGAACCGTCGTTCATCCACACCGGCTTCTGGCCGATAAGCATAGGCTGCATTCTCGGCGGGACGGTTTTCGTTCTCCTGAACCAGCTTCTGGATAAGATGGGCGGCTACATGCGCAAAGCGTCCACTCTCGTTTCCCACATAAAAGCCAAGAAACGCAGCGAGATGCAGGACATGATAGAAAAACTAAGCCAAGTGGACATACTTCGCTCGCTTCCTCCGCAGGAAATCCATCATATCGCGCCTAGCGTCGCGGACCGCTCCTTTAAAAAGGGCGACATCATTTTCAGACAGGGAGACGTGGGAACTCGGCTCTACTTAATCGAGAGCGGAACAGTCAAGATTGAAAGAAAAGGAAACGGCGACAAAGAGGTGACTATATCCGAACTGGGGCCGGGAGAAACATTCGGAGAGATGGCCCTCTTATGGAAAGAGCCTCGAACGGCCACTGTCACCGCCGCTTCCGATGTTTTGCTATTGGAGATTCACAGAGACGATTTCGAAAAGATACTCAAGGCCAGCCCGTCGTTGCGCGCGGATGTTGAAAAACTGGCGGACCAAAGGAAAAAAGGGCTTGCCGCCGCCGCCGTTCTAAGCCCGGAGGAATGGAAACGGGAAGCGATACAGCGCCTTCACGAGGAAGACACTAGACCTTCGTCAGTCGAGATGGAGCAGGCGTTGAAAGAAGGCCATGCGGGAGGGGGCGCGGCGCTCTCCATGTGGCTCGGCATATTTCTCGACGGCATCCCGGAATCCCTCGTCATCGGAGCCAGCATGATCGGCAAAGCAGTCAGCCCGGCGCTCGTCGGCGGCCTTTTCTTCGCAAACCTTCCAGAAGCCATGTCCAGCGGCGCAATGATGAAAAAACAGGGGAAAAGCACAAGCTCGATTTTCTGGATGTGGATGTCGCTCTGCGTCATGACCGGAGTCGGCGCGCTGCTCGGCAATATCCTATTCGTCGGCCTCTCGCCGTCAATCCATTCGCTCTTCGGCGGCCTCGCCGCCGGAGCCATGCTCGCGATGATCGCTCAGACGATGCTGCCGGAGGCTTATGAGCACGGCGGCTGGCTAGTCGGCATCCTCACCGTGTTAGGATTCCTTTCGGCCCTCATGTTCCGCGCCATCGGCCACGCGGCTTCTGCGGCGGAGCATCACGGCTCAATAATTCAGTCTCTGCTGCAAACGCTCGGAGCTTAGCGCGGCTTTTCGTCCTTTCGCATCAGTTTTATCTTTGCCCGAATCAAACGGCAACTCTCTTTTTACGACTTCTCTCTGTTCATATTTCCCCCCGGCAGTCCTATAATAGTTCAAAATGTTTTTTTGCGAGGCCGCCCATGAGCGAAGAGAATAAAACAGCAACGCCGGAAAACAAACCCGAATCCGGTCCGGATTTCATCCGCTCCATCGTCATCGACGACATCCGCACGGGGAAATACGGCGGCAGGGTCGTCACGCGGTTCCCCCCGGAGCCTAACGGCTACCTGCACATAGGCCACGCCAAAAGCATCTGCCTGAACTTCGGCATAGCGGCGGAATTCGGCGGCGTGTGCCACCTCCGCTTCGACGACACCAACCCCAGCAAGGAAGAGGACGAATACGTCGAATCCATAAAAGAGGATGTCCGCTGGCTCGGCTTCGACTGGGCGGACAAAGAGTTCTTCGCCTCCTCCTACTTCGACCAGATTTACGAATGGGCGATCCAGATGATTAAGGAAGGCAAAGCGTTCGTCTGCGACCTCGACGCCGAACAGATGCGCGAATACAGAGGAACCCTCACTTCCCCCGGAAAAGAAAGCCCTTACCGCAACCGCTCAATCGAAGAAAACCTCGACCTGTTCGAGAGGATGCGCGCGGGCGAGTTCGAGGAAGGCTCCCGCACCCTCCGCGCTAAAATCGACATGGCTTCCCCCAACATCAACATGCGCGACCCCGTTATGTACCGCATCCTCAAAGTCCCCCACCACAGGACGGGCGACAAATGGCTCATCTATCCGTCATACGACTTCACTCACGGACAGTCAGACTCCATCGAGCGCATAACCCACTCCATCTGCACGCTAGAATTCGAAGACCACCGCCCGCTCTACGACTGGTTCGTGGAACAGCTCGGCATCTACCGCCCGCAACAGATAGAGTTCGCGCGGCTCAACCTCACCTTCACGATGATGAGCAAGCGGCTCCTGCTCGAGCTTGTCAATGAGCGACTCGTCTCCGGTTGGGACGACCCCCGCATGCCCACCATCGCCGGGCTGCGCAGGCGCGGCTTCACCCCGGAGTCCATCCGCGAGTTCTGCCGCCGCATCGGCGTCGGCAAAGACGAAAGCGTAATCCAGTACGAATACCTCGAATTCTGCCTGCGGGAAGACCTCAACCGCCGCGCCCTCCGCGCTATGGCCGTCCTCGACCCCCTGCGCGTCGTCATCGAGAACTACCCCGAAGACCTCGTAGAAGAGCTTGACGCCGTCAACAACCCCGAAGACGCTTCCGCCGGAACCCGCAAAGTCCCCTTCTCCCGCGTCATCTACATCGAGCGGGAAGACTTCATGGAAGAGCCGCCGAAAAAATTCTTCCGCCTTTCGCCCGGAGCCGAAGTGCGCCTGCGTTACGCTTATTTCATCAAGTGCGTCGGCGTCGTCAAAGACGAGTCCGGCGAAATCGTCGAGTTGCGCTGCGTCTACGACCCCGAAACGCGCGGCGGAGATTCCCCCGACGGAAGAAAAGTCAAAGCGACCCTTCACTGGGTGTCCGCCGCCCGCGCCGTGGACGCCGAAGTCAGGCTCTACGACCGCCTTTTCTCCACCGAAGACCCCTTCGACGTCCCAGAAGGCGGAGACTGGCGAGGCAACCTCAACCCCAATTCGCTGATTGTCCTCAATAACTGCAAACTCGAACCCTCCCTAGCGTCCGCCAAAACCGGCGACATATTCCAGTTTGAGAGAAAAGGATATTTCAGGGCGGACGACAGTTCGGCCCCCGGCGCTCTTGTGTTCAACCGCTCCGCCACCTTGAAAGACTCATGGGAAAGAGTTCAAAAGAGAGAGAAAACCGCCTCCGCTCCCGCCCCTGCTGCCAAAAAAGATAAAGCCCCCGCCGCCCCCGTTAAATCCGCCCCGTTAGAAATCCCCGGCGTCAAAACCGCCGTCGACTTCAACGACTTCGGAAAACTAGACCTGCGCGTCGCCCGCGTGCTCGAAGCCGCTCCCGTCCCGAAATCAGACAAAATGCTCCGGCTGCTTGTCGACATCGGGCTGGAACAGCGCCAGATAGTTGCCGGCATCGCCAAACACTACTCGCCCGAACGCATAACAGGAAAACTTATCGTGGTGGTCGCCAACCTAGAGCCGAGAAAACTAATGGGCGTCGAATCAAACGGGATGTTGCTGGCCGCCACAGACGCCGACGGCCTGCGCGTTATCACCCTCGACGGCGACCTCCCCCCCGGAACACGCATAAGCTGAATCCGACTCCCGCCGCGCGCTTTTTTTGACTAACCTCGCTATGACCATTATAATAGTCAATAAATTGGTCAACCGGGAGAGCGCGATAATGAAAACCATTCCTTTGAGCAAAGCCAAAGCCGGGTTTTCCAAACTCGTCGAGGACGTCGGGAAAACACGTTCCGCGTACAGGATAACAAGAGGCGGAGAAGCCGAAGCCGCGCTCATCAGCATGGAAGAATACGAATCGCTTATCGAAACCATCGAAATCCTGTCCGACCCGGAACTGATGAGACAGATAAAACTATCCCGGCTCGACATCGAAAAAGGAAGGCTCGCCACTCACAAAGAGGTCTTCGGTTGAAGCGCTACGAAATCTTTTACACTGCGTCCGCCGCAAAAGCGATTCGCAAACTTCCTCCTGACATCAGGGAAATATGCGGGAACGCCGTTGAGCGGCTTGCCTCAGACCCTTACGAAGGAAAACCCTTAAAGAGACCCTTCGAAGATTTACGCTCGTTCCGCACAAGCTCATACAGAATCATTTACAAAATCGAAGAGAAAAGAATCTCCATAATAGTCGTCGCCGTCGGACACCGAAAAGATATCTATGAAAAGCTGAAACGATTGCTCGACTCCTGAATAGCGCTTTCCCCCCGATCCGACAGATCGCGATACCAGACTCATCGATTTCATAGTCTCATGGCGGCCGTCTTCTCCACACGACAACCTCGATTCCAACATCGCGATGAAAAAGCTTTTCAGATGTGATAGAATTGTTTTTACCGGATGGAGAACAAAGGCTTCTGTTCTTGCCGTTTTGCCGAATATTCCGAAGCCCTCCAACCGAAACCGGCGTCAGGCCGCGCGCATCGGGAGCTCTGATGAACACTTCTTCCTCTCTGAGATATCTTTGCTTTGCATTTTTTGTTTCGGTGTTGATATATTGTGGAATGGCAACAGCGGCGCGCTGCGAAGATACGAAAGAAAAAATCAAAGACGCGCCTGCTGCGATCACTATCGAGGAGTTCGACAGCGCCGTCACGCAGACTATTGAGATTTTGAAACGGGAATATTACAAGGAGTTCGAACTTACGGAAGATACTCTAACTGCGACGATCCGCGGGTTGCTCTCTTCTCTCGACGAACCTTATTCGAGATACATTCCGTCGAAAACCTATTGGAAAAGCAAGAATCAAGATCTGGAGACATATGGAGGAGTCGGGGTCTCTCTCGACTTTACTGAAGACGGAGTCATGGTGTTTAGAACGGTGGAGAATTCCGCCGCTTCCAAAGCCGGAATCGCCCCCGGCGACTTCATTCTTGAGGTGGAAGGAGTGGAAGCGAAAGCGATTTCTAAAGAAGAGCTTCACGAACTTTTCGCGGGCGAAATTGGCTCCGACATAAAGCTTAAGGTCAAGAAGGGCGATTCCGAACGCGTGGAGGAATTCGTATTCAAAAGGTGCATATTGCACACGGTGGACGCCGAGGGGGAGATGCTTGAAGGCAGCATAGGGCGCTTGAAAATCAGCGAGTTCGGATCACACGTTTACGCCCAGACGATAGCCGCTCTCGAAGACCTCTCAAAATCCAATTTGAAAGGCCTGATAATAGACATGCGCTACAATCCCGGCGGTCTGGCTTACGAAGCAGCCCTAGTGTCTGACATCTTTATCGAAAAAGGCCCGGTTATGGTTCTCGAAGACCGCGATCCTAAAAAAAACACGACTTTGTACGCGAAAACCGATCATTCGATTCCAGACGTCCCGATTGTTCTTCTCGTGAATAAATACACCGCTAGCGCGGCAGAGATAGTGACTGCCGCTCTCAAACATTATCGAAATTTTCCGGTTCTGGGGGAAACCACATTCGGCAAAGGTTTGTCCCAGCGCCACATCACAATGGCCGACGGCTCAGTGTTGAGCCTCACAACCGCCAGAGTGATGATCGCCGGAGAACTGGACATAAATGATAAGGGTGTTTCGCCTGACTTCGAGATTGTTCCAGAAAAAGGAACGGACGAAGAAATCGAGGATTTGCAAAAATTGACAGCGGCGCAGAAGGAAAAACTGCCCGACCCGGTTCTGGATAAAGCGGCCGCGTTTGTGATCGGGCTTGTCGAGAAAAATGAATCAAGCGGGAAGCGGAGCTTGGAATGACGCGACCGCGCGTTTTTTAACACCGCCCGCGCCGCGTATGAGAGCCGCTCCGCGGCTCAATCCGCCTTCTCAAACGCCTTCCTGACCGTTTCGTCGCTCAATCTGCTTCCGTTCATAAGCAGCCTGAGAGCCTTTTCCAGACTCGACGACTTTTCCGTCAGCGCCGGCCATCCGTCTCCTTTTTCAGAAGCCACAGCCGCGTCGAACGCCAACATCATTTCTTGTTGCTTTTTTTCGATTTCATCGACTTTCTTTTCTGGGGATGTTCCTGCCGCAATTGCTTTGAGAACTATAATTCTATTTCCCAGATTCTCTCCGGCGGAGACGGCCTGCCCCCTGTAATTCGCCATGCCTGTCGCCCTGAAAAGCCCTGAGAACTTCAGAAAGTCTCCAAGTTCCTCAAGCGCTTCCACGCATTTGGAGGTCAACAGCGCGTTTCTGAACATCCCTTTCATTTTTTCATCAGCGATGCCTTCCGCCATCGTCGCTTGAGCGGAAGCGCTCTTCTGCGCCTCTTCGCGCTTCTTGTCCATTTCTTCCAGCCACTGCTCGGCTATTTTTATATGCTTCCTCGCCTCCGGACACATGTCTGCCCTGTCGCGAAGCTCCTCGGCAAGTTTTCTTGCAGGCTCCAGATTCTCCGCTTTCTGCCCGTCTTTTAAGGCCATCAGTTTGAACGTCTTGAAATCCTTGTTTTCCGGCTGCTCTTTCAGCAAATGATTTATCACTTTCTCCGCCGCGTCCTTGAAATCAAAAAGAATCATCGTCATCAACCCATAAGCGCGGCTTTCGATTTCTCCTGAACTGAAATACTTTATCGCCGGGTCGACTATCTCTTCTTTCTTTTTTAAATCCCTGTACACGCGTATCTTTAACTGATGGGCTTCTCTCAATTCCGGATACAGCGAAATGGCTTTTTCAAGGTTCTCGATGGTTTTCGTCTTGTCCGGATCGCTCCATTCCTTAACGCCTTTGTAGAACTTGGAAGCTTTGCCGTAGCTGTTGAACGCTTCTCGCATTACGGCCAGACTATCCGTGAATCGGAAAGATTCGGCTGTTTTTATAAAAGCTTCCTCGTATTTCTTATATGTGTGCTCGAGCGATGTCCCTTGCATCAATAACACATGGTCTTCATCGAACATGAACGCGTATATTATTCCCTTGAAATTCTTTTCTCCTCCGTACCTCATCTCTTTGCTGAAAATTATCCTCTTCATCTTTACGCCGTTAATATCAAACTCGCCGCTCTCCTGCTGATAGTAGTTCGCAGCGTTGTTCTTTAGATTAAGGCCGACGTAAATATCTAGGTTTTCAAAGGTCGGTTTCTGAGGTTGTTTCGACACATCAAGCATTGTGACTTCTAATGACGGATTATATTCGATTATCGAGCCGTAAGGCTCTTTGAGAATTTCAACGATAGTCCCTTCGTACTCCATTGGGTTGAATTCCTTCTCCGACTCTGCGAGATCGTTGAAATAGCTGGCGATGTTGTTTTCTTTAGACTGTTTTCTCACGAACTGGTTGGTGCTTATATGCCAGTCCTCCCGCGCCGCAATCTCAAATCCGTACACGTAATTCGAATAGACCTGACCTTCGATTCTTTCAATCAGCGGATTGAACCTGTCTCTATCGTCGTTCTTAGCCGCTTCCTGAGCGGCCACTGTCGCGGCAAACAAGCAAAAAACCGCAATGAACGCCGCCGGTATCCTTGTTTTCATCTATCCTGCCTCCCTAGTGAGTTCGTGTGCCCGGATTTGGACCGCCTTTGCGGCAATCTCTATTTGTACTCCTCCATTTTCGCTTCCAGTTCGGTGAACATTTCCTGCATCACCTGTTGCAATACCGCCTCAACTTTCGGCTGATAACCGACCGACAACGCCGTGGCGTAATCTTTTGCCATTCCGTATTGAACGCTAGCATACTTTTGGCCGATCGGCGTCTCGTAATGATTTATAAGAAGCGCCAGTTCCTCCTCGTTGAAGTATTTGTCGTAAATCGGCGCCCACACCTCGTTTAACAAAGTGTTTTCATCGTAAATCTTCGACACCACTTCCGATAGTCTCTTGGTCAACTCCGGAACGAACACATTGCGCAGAAAACTTTTCTGGCCTTCAGATACATCTTCGCTTTCCAACGCCGGTGTCAGACTCATCCGTATCTGCCTATCCAGAGTCTCCACCACCACTTCCGACACTACCTTGACGGCGCCTTTCATATCCATAAGATCGAATAGCTCGCTTATAAGCTCGCGCTTCTTTTCGGATATTTCCACCTCCGACGCTCCAGACGACGCCGAAAACAGGGCCACGGCGAAAAATACGGTTAAAACGCATGCGATTCTCTTTCTCATTATGTCGCCTCCAGACGATTGAATCTCCGCCGATTATACCATTTTTGTTTAGCCATACCGCATTATTAAAAAAAAATCGGAGGCGTTTCTCGACGAATCGGATTTCTATTGCATTTTCACAACACACACGAGATTCTATATCCGAGCGTCCGATCCGCGCCGCCCGCATCCGGGCGACCCGGCGGGTCGCCCCTGCGGTCGCGCGTTTTAGCATCTCTCGCGTTTCATCGACGTCATTCGTTTCTTTCTCAGGCATGACATCGGGGCGCGCGGCGGTCCCTGATTAGGCGTGGCGCGGTTCGGATTTCTATTCCTTATTAATAATTATTTAGGAATTGCTCGAAAGAGAGCGCGGTTGTATGATAGGGGGGTTAAACCGCATTTTTCATCAATGCGGCTGAAATCAGCGGGCGGAAACCCGCGCTTTTAAGGGGGAGACTTCCATGAAAATCATCATTCTCGGCGGTTGCGGGGACATGGCGAAATCGGCCATCCGAATCCTGAAGGACGAGCAGGACGTCACTGAGCTTATCATAGCCGACCTCAATCTGGAGAAAGCTAAAACCATAGCCGGAGAGCTAGGCGCGCGAGCGAGCGCGGTCAAGGTTGACGCATCGAAGCCGGAGACCGTCCGGGACGCCGTGAAGGGTTGCGACGTGGCGCTGGGATTCATCGGGCCGTTCTATATGTTTGAAAAAGCCATCGCGGGGGCCTGCATCGATGCGGGAACTCCTTACGTGAGCATCATGGACGACTACGACGCGTACCTGAGCGTGATAACTCTCGACGAGAAGGCAAAATCAGCCGGCGTAACCTGCGTGTGCGGCCTCGGCAACTCGCCGGGAATCACCAACCTGCTGGCGAAAAAGGGCTATCTGTCGATGGACGAACCGGAGAAGATACACATCCAGTGGGCGGGCGGCTCAGGCGAGGACGTTGGGCTGGCCAACATCAAGCATGTTCTGCACATTTTCGCCGGAACCACCCTCCAGTGGCGCAACGGCAAAGAAGTCCGGGTGAAGACAGGCACGAACATGAAGGTTGTCGATTTCCCGGAGCCGATAGGGAAACTCCCCGTGTATTACACCGGGCACGCCGAATCGGTGTCCGTGCCCCGGAACCTGAAAGGGTTGAAGGAAGTGACGCTGCACGGAGGGGCGCACCCGCCGTATATCGCCCGACTTGCCACTCTCATAGGGAACCTCGGCCTTTCCACCACTCCGAAAAAGCGCGACCGCATAGCAAAGCTGATGCTGCCCCTCGAACAGGCGGGCGTGTTCGGCAAAGGCGGGGTGGATAAATCGGTGTTCAGAATCGACGTCTACGGTAAAAAGAACGGCAAACCCGTCCACCACTACTACACCGGAGTGGGGCATATAGCGGACATCACTAGCATACCGGCTGTGGAAGCGGCGCTGATGGTCGGGCGCGGGGAGCTTAAGAAACCGGGCATACACGCCGCCGAAAGCGCTCTGGAACCGGCGGAATTTCTGCCGAGACTCGAAAAGCGCGGCATAGATTTAAAGTATTACGAATAAGAAACATCCCGCCCCGACGGAAATGCTGATCAGCCTGTCCGGGGATTGCTTATTGTCAGAATATGTCCGGCGCGCGCGTCCGTCCGATTCTTGTTTTTTATAAAAAATCTACGCTTATGTCGTATGTTGTCCGTTTTATTCCGCGCTTAACCGAATTGCTCAGAGCGGATATTTGAAGAATTAGAGAGTATTCCGGCGTATTTTCAAGATTGCTTCTTTTATTCCCCGATATTAATCGCATCATTGATTTCTGGGGATATTAAAGCTGATTATCAAAGCCCGCATTAAATTTTTTTTATAAAATTGAAAAAAAGTTTTGAACATTAGGATAGTATATTTAGATTCGCGGGACGCTTGAAGAGCGGCTGTCCCGGGTGAAACTTGAAAACTTCAGAGACCGGAAGAAAGAATATTGCCGACTTCGGAGGAAACAAAAAAGCCGAAGGACGGATAATAGATAATGTAACGTTGATACCTACGATGATGGTCAGACCGTGACGAAAGGAGGTGCGGACACTTGGAACGGTCAAGACGCCCGGAGCGGATGATGGAGGAAACGTGGACACTCCTTGCGGAAGCGAAGGGAAGAAGATCGAAACACAAGACCATCTCGGCAACACCAGCATTAGATTCGCACATTCCAAGGAGGAAACAATGAAGAAATCATTAGTAATCACATCGGTCCTCGCGATGGCAATGGCCTTCTCGACGATCGCGAAAGCCGAAGCGGACTTTCACATGAATTCCCGCTTCTGGTACACGGACAAAGACGGCACTTCCGGCGAGAATCGCATGGGACTGCACGTGGTTGAGTTCAGCGCTGCCGCTGAAGTTGACAACATCGGCGGAAACCTGACCTACAGAATAGCCGATACCGTGAATGCTGCCGGTGGAGCTGCCAACACTCAGAGCTATCCGGTCGAAACGAAAGCCTACATCAAGTTCGGCGAGCAGAAGAACCACAAAATCACCGCCGGATTGCAGTTCGTTCCGTTCGCAATTTACAAATGGAACAACCTGTACCATCCGTTCCTTGACAAGCCGGGACAGATGGGCGCGATATGGGACGCTGACTGGGGCGCACTGTACACCTACAATGCGAAACCCATCCTGCTCGACCTCGGCTACTGGCAGAATGGCGGCGAAAGAATGAATCGGTATGTTACTGAAGATGCCGCTTCAACTTTTGTCAACATCTATACAGAAGATGCTGAAAAGAACACCATCACCGCCCGCTTGGGCTATGACGTTCTCTCCAACCTGAACCTCGGCGCTTCCTACATGACAGGGAAGATAGACCAAATTGCGGGCGATGACCTCTACACCAAGAGGAATCTGTGGGCGCTCGACGGCACGTGGAAAGCTCTCAGCAACCTGCAACTCTCCGGCGAATATGTCGATTTCGACATGAACGACAAAGAAGCCGCCGAAGCTGAAGGCGATTTCGGTCTTCTGCAGGTCAAGTATGACATCAACAAAGTTCCGGCCCCGCTGAACATGGTCTCCTTCGTGCTGCAGTATTCATGGCTCGATGTGGACGGCATGGACAAGCTGAAGAACTATCAGGAGCAGATTTGGGTGAAAGCCGGCAAGAACCTCGACATCTTCTGGCAGAATGTTCAGGATGAGCAGATTGACAACGCAGGCGATAAGTACAAGGAGAAATTCCACTACATCGCCTTCAAGTACAGCCTGTTCTAAATCGAACTTGAAGAAACGGAAGAATCGTACGGAGGGAAAGTACAAACAATTAAAGAGTTTGAACCGGAACTCCTTGGTGTGAGAATCAAGGGGGACGGGACACAGCTCCCGGCCCCCTTTCACACCGGATTCATCCGAAGCGGTTGCTCCAGCTAATCATGATTGACTGGAAAATAAAAAGGCCCTCGCAGCAGGGCCTTTTTTCATTTTTGGCGCGTTGGCGGCGGCGCTGGCTAAAAATTTTGAAAAACGTTTTAGGTTTTGCGGGGAAACCATTTTTTTGCAAAAAACAGGTTTCCCCGCGCCCCTTCCGAAAAAAACTCTCAATCAGCCGATTTTGTTGAACTTCGTTCGATTCAAAATCGGCTTTTAGAAAAATGGCGACATTCGGCGCGGCATTCTCGCGATGGGTATTCCTCTTTTCCCAAAAATAAACTTCCGCTTAATAGAAATTACCCACTCCAAAGAATAATCATAAATGGGCGCCACGGGGAAACTTGTTTGCCCGTGCCATTTTTTGTGAAACAGCGCCCCCAAACTAGTTTGGGGGTGGCACCCGGGATAGTTAATTTCATTTGATTATTGCTATAAATCTTCGAAAATTTCGTCAAGAGCGTCAAGAGCGTCTCCATGTTATCAACTTTGACCAAACAAAAAGATGCGAAAAGTTTGGGAAAAGGGGCTTGGGGAAAGAACCCTTTTCAAAGGGTTTTTCCCCAATCGCCGAAGGCGAAAACTATCACAACTGTTTTTTTGTAATCAAAGCCAATCGGCGGAGATGCCGATACGGCGGGCGGCGGCGGCGAGGTCGGGAGCGTCGAGCCGGGCGCGCACAGGATCGGGATGCGAAGCGCAGAACGCGCGGGTCTTGCGCGCGAAATCCAAAATATACGTGAAATCATGCGGAAATCTATCGGGGTCAACACCGACGAGCATCGGCGGCTCGCGCCGCGTGAACAGCCGGGTCCAGTCTTCCAGCGGAATCATGTCGAAGGGGGCTGCAAGAGACGGATGCATGGTGAAAAGGACTTTCGCCTCTTCCGGGACGCGGTCGAGCATGGAGCGGGCGAAATCGAACGACCTGTCGCAATAGTACGGCAGCCACAGGGGCAGAAGCCGGGATTTCAGGTTGGCGACCGGGTCTAGCTGGTTAAAACAGTCGGCAAACACGAAAGAAGGCTGCGCGCCGTCCCTGCGGGAGGCTTCAATGTGAAGTTCGAGGGCCAGTTCGCTGAATTTTTCGGGATGGTCGGCGGTCAGAACGAGGAGTTTAATGCCGTTGGCGGCGGCGAAATCGCGGACGGAGGCCTCGAATTCCGGTTCTCCGCCCCATTCTGATTCGGGCATGTCGCAAAGTTCGTATCTGCCGTCCCTGAGCCTCCAGCCGCCGTCGCCCGGCGCGGGATCGCCGTGGCGGGCGCGGTATTCGGCCAGCCGACTGCTGCCTTCAAGGTATTCGGCGTCCGGAATGCCTCCGAGGCCGCCGATCTGGAATGTGACGCGGGGCTTCATGCGGTACTGTTTCCATTTATATTCGCACCTGATGAGGACGAGAGCGCCGTTGTCTGCGAGATTTCTGGCGATGAAACGGCTGTAAGGGCGCGGAATCCGGGCGAGTTTTGCGCGGATATGGTTGATAAAAACAAGGACGGGCCTGTCGTGAACAGGGTCGAAGTGGGCGACGAGGCTGAGGGAGGGGTTGTTGCGGGCGATTCTACCCGCGAGACGCCTTGCGCGCGCGGCGGTGGTGTAAACGTCGTCCACGTTGCGAACGTCGCTGAAACAGAGCAGGAAATGGGAGGAAAGAAAGGGAGCGTCTAGGATTGAGCCGATGTGGCTAGCGCCGCCGCTGGGCGCGCCGAGGATGATTGTCCTGTAGTTTCTTAAGGGATATAGGGAGGCGGCCCAGAGGGCCATTTCGTCTTCTCTGACGGCGTCGGCGGCTGATTGAGGCAGTCCGATTCTGCCGAGGGCGAGTCTAGCGGCGGCGGCGGCGGGGCCGCGCGGAACCCACGACAGCCAACGCATGGCGCTGCGTGCGGCGAATCCGAGGCCGTACATATCGAAGTGGCGTCCGTGAAGCGCGGCAGCCAGCGCCCTCATCTGCGCTGCGGACGAATCGCTTTTTTCCACGTAAAATGCCATAATCCAGATTCAAGTTTAAATAATATGTTGCTTGTTTGCGGGGAAACCATTTTTTTGCAAAAAACAGGTTTCCCCGCGCCCCTTCCGAAAAAAACTCTTGGCCGCCGATTTTGATGAACTTCGTTCATTTCAAAATCGGCTTTTTTTACTCCGAAACAACGCCCATCGGCAACACAATCCAATCAACTTTTCCTGAATCGCAAAATCAATTGAATAATTATAACATTGAGGCGACGAAGACGTAAACGACGGCTCCCAAGGCGTGGCTGATTATGGGCGGCCAGACGGAGTCATGCTTCCTGCCGAGCGAGTGGAAAAGCAGTATGGAAAAGAACTGGATGGCGATGAAAGAGATGAGGTCGTTGCCGACGCGGCATAGCAGGCAGATGGAGAAAGAGGCCGCGCCGCCTCCAGCGAGCATGAGGGGAATCATGGGGAGGCGGATCACCTGAGTGCCCCAGAAAACAAGAACCGAGGCCACTACGACGGCGACAGCGAGCAGGTCCCTCATGTGGCTTTTCAGCCACGCCGCGCTCGAAAACGACTCGAAGAAAGGCGGGAGCATGAGGTATCCGGCGGACATGAGGGAGCCGATGCTGACGACCAGAACGGCGGCGGCGGCGGTGTCCTTTGCGAGTTTCGCGCTGGCGTTATAGCCGGGGCTGAGCAGGTCCACGAGCGCCTCTATGCAGGTGTTTATCACCTCCATCGAAAAGACGAACGTTATAACCATGAACAGGTAGGCTTTCTGGAATCCGGTGAGGTCGAGAACGATGGCGAAGCACATGACCCAGACGGCCATGCAGAAGTGGAAGCGCATGTTGCGCTGAGTGAGCAGGACGTGGAAAAGGCCGGAGAAGGCGTACCTGAAAGAGGCCAGCACCTTGAGGAGCATATTTTTCGGATGGCGGCTTTCCTCTTTGGGAATCATGCTCGGCGCTCCATAGCTCTGAGAAGGGAGCGGCGGCGGGTTTCCATCGCGCGGGCCTGCTCGTCGGTCTCGTGGTCGTGTCCCATCAGGTGCAGGACGCTGTGTATGACAAGTTCGCGGAGTTTAGCGTCGAGCGAGACGCCTTCCTCTGCGGCGTCGGCGATTGCGCGGCGGATGCCGATGACGATATCGCCGACGACGAGAGTCTCGCCGGGAGCCGGGGGGGCGACGCCGTCCATCGGGAAACTGATAACGTCCGTCGGGCGGTCTTTGCCGCGCCAGCGGGCGTTGAGCGACTGGATGCGTTTGTCGCCGACGAGGATGATGGAAAGCTCGGCGTCCTTCCAGCCTTTGACAGCTTCGAGCGCGGAGGCGGCGTATCGGGCCAGAGCGCGCTCGTTGATTTTGACTTTGGTTTTGTTTTCAATCCATACGTTCGGCATTGTTCAACCCGCGCCGTTTTTTCTGGGCGCGGCCTCTCGCTCCTTGAACTCTTCGAGGTCGGGGTACTCCATACGTGAGTGATATACGCCCGCGAGGGTTTTCAGGAGCGAATTTCTGATAGAGTCGATTTGTTTTAGAGTGACGTCGCACTGTTCGAACTGGCCTTCGCGGAGGCGGGCGGCGACGATATTGTCCACGATGCTTTCGATGGCCTTGGGCGTGGGAGCCTTGAGGGAGCGGACGGCGGCCTCGCAGGAGTCGGCGAGCATGATGATAGCGCCCTCTATGCGGCTGGGGCGCGGGCCGGGATACCTGAACCTGTTTTCGCCGACGTCCTCGCACTCGCCCGCTTCAACGCGGGCGCGCGCCTGCTGATAGAAGAAAGATATCAGGCAAGTGCCGTGGTGCTCGGAGATAAGCTCGATCACCTCTTCCGGCAGCCGGTTTTCGCGGGCCATCTCGACGCCGTCTTTGACGTGAGAGGAGATGACGAGCGCGCCGAGGGTCGGGGCGACATCCGTCAACTGGCTCAGGCCGTCCATGCGGTTCTCTATGAAGAAGTACGGTCGCTTGAGCTTGCCGATATCGTGGTAGTAGCAAGCAATGCGGACCAGCAGGGCGTCCGCGCCGACCGCCTCGGCGGCGGTCTCGGCGAGATTGCCGACGAGTATCGAGTGGTGATAAGTGCCGGGGGCCTCGATGAGCAGCTTCTTTAGCAGCGGCTCTTCCGGGTTGGAGAGTTCGAGGAGCCTGTGGGGAGTGGTGACGTTGAACACTTTTTCATAGGCGGGCATAAGCCCGGCGGCGAAAACGAAAGACAGCATGCCGTTGAGTCCGCCGAAAATGAAGATGTTTATCGCGGCGTCCGCCGCGGATGAAAACTTGATGAGGGTTATGATGAGGATAGAGACCATGCTAATGACCGACACGGCGGCTCCGGCCTTCATGAGGTTGTCTTTGTCGTGCGTGCGGACAGAATAGAAATATGCCGCGAGAGACGAGGCGATGGCCACAAGCAGATGTTCGGCGGCCATTTCGAGAGAGAGCGCGGTCATCGCGAGGAAGACAGGCATGGCTGCCAGCGTCATCAGGCGGCTGAGCATTACGCACATGAGGATGGTCGAGGTTCCGGCGGCGACGCCGATTAGATAGCCGGAAAAACTGGGGACTCTAATGATGAGGGCCGACCACGCTGCGGCAAGCGCAAGAAGAGTGGCGAAGATAAGGAGTTTCTTTTCATCCCTGTAAACGCGAGGATGGAAGGTTTTTATGAAAGCGCCGATGATGAGGAATGAAAGAGCGATAAGAAGAGCCTTGCCAGCAAGGCGGTTCCACGAGTCGCCGCCGGAGCCGACGCCTGACGTCTTCATGATGTCGAGGTGTTTGGCGCTGATGGGATCGCCCCTGCGGACGATGACCTCATTTTTCCGGATAGTCCTCACAACGGGCGGAGCCGATTGGGCGGCCTCTTTGCGAAGGTTCTCCGTGGCCTCGGCGTCAGTTTCGAGGTTCGACTTCACCGCCACGCTGACGATGTCATGCGCTACTGAAGAGATGGAGGGATCTAAGTCGTCCTGCCGGGCGAGTCTGCCTGCTTCTTCGGCTATGCCCATAATGTCGCCGGAGCCGACGTTTTCCATTTCGCCCAAGCGGTTTAGGGCGGTGGAGACGGCTACCCACAACTGTACGGCCTTCTCGACATCCATCGAAAGAAGGGCGCGAACGGAATCGCCGCCGAGGCCGAAATCGTAGAGTTCCTTTTCGAGGCGGGAGAAGTTCTCTGCGGGGCCGCGGGAGCGGAGAGTTTCGAGCAGTCTCTGAAAAACATCCTCGATGCCGCTTCTGAAGCCGGGAGCGAGAGAATAAACCGGCTCGATTTTTTCGGCTGCCGCGCGGCGAGCGGCCTCAGTGGCCTCCGCGTCCTCATATTCCATAGTGCGGGGGGACACGATGTCGGACTCCACGATGTCGCCCGCGCGGTAGGCGGAGCCGCCGAAGGAGCCGTAGAGATAAAGGCCGCAGACGACGAAGTAAAGCGCGACGGCAATCGCCGCGCGCCTGCCGCCGCCCATCCTTAAGTCCGCCAGAGCGTCGAGAACGCGCGCGCCGAACGGGGAGTTCCCTGCCCTTTTATTGTTTTTCGTCAATTAACGTCACCTTCGCCGTTTTCGCTCTCGTAAGCGCGGATGATTTTCGCGACAAGCTCATGCCGCACCACGTCGAGTTTGCTGAATCTGACGAACTTGATTTCCGGCAGGCTGCGCAGACGCCGCTCGGCGTCCACCAAGCCCGACATTTTTTCCGGCGGCAGGTCGATTTGAGTGACGTCCCCCGTGATGACCGCCCGGGAGCGCGAGCCGAGTCGGGTGAGGAACATCTTCATCTGCTCGACCGTAGTGTTCTGCGCTTCGTCCAGTATAACATAAGCGTCTTCGAGAGTCCTGCCCCGCATGAAAGCGAGCGGGGCGACTTCGATAACTCCGGTGTCCATCAGTCGGCGGCATTTCTCGAAGTTCATCATCGCGAACAAGGCGTCGTAGACGGGCCTCAGGTAGGGATCGACCTTTTCCTGAAAATCGCCGGGAAGGAAGCCGAGTTTTTCGCCGGCTTCGACTGCCGGACGGCAGATTATAATGCGTTTTACGGCCTCCTCCGCAAGGCAGTTGACCGCGACCGCGACCGCGAGGTAGGTCTTGCCGGTTCCGGCGGGGCCGATGGCAAAAACGAGGTCGTTTTTCATAATCGCGCGGATGTAGTCGCGCTGGGTGGGGCTGCGGGGGCTGATGGAGCGGCCGGTTCCGTTGTGGGTTTTGACGACCGCGTCCTCGCCCTCGTCGCCGTCGCCGTTTATTAGCATGGCGCCGTACTTGAAGTCGGCGCCGGTGACGCTGCCGCCCTTGCGGAGGCGTTCGAGGAGGCGTTCAAGCATTTCCGCCGCCTGCGCGGCCAGAGCGCCGCTAAGCTTGACCTCGCCGTCCCTGTAGGAGCAGGTCACGCCCGCTTCCCGCTCCAGCCATTTGAGGTTTTCGTCCCTGTTTCCGAACAGGCCGAGGGCTTCGTCCTGACTGTTGAGCCTGACTATCGATTTTTTCTTTTTATCTCCCAATCATACATCCTTTCCGGCCAGCGAGAAGATAGCCGCCGCCGCTATAGCCGCCGTTTCAGCCCGGAGAATGAGCGGGCCGAGAGCCGCCGCGCGGAAACCCGAGTCGGCAGCCGCCCTCGATTCCGAGTCCGACCAGTCGCCTTCCGGGCCGACCATCACAACTGTTTCGCCGTCTTCAAGCTCGCGGACGGCTGTTGCGAACGATTCCGCCGCGCCGCGAGTTATAAGTATAAATTTATTAGGCGCGCCGGATAGGCGGGCGACCGCCGAAGCTAGGTTTTCCGGCTCGCAGATTTCCGGCGCTCTGCCCGCGCATTGCGCCGAAGCTCCGCCGAGTATTCGCCGCCACCGCTCCAGCCTTTCAGAGGAATCCTCGCCGGAGAGTTTAGCGACGCTTCTTTCGGCGGCAAGGGGGATTATTCGGCCAACGCCCAGTTCGGCGGCCTTTTCAAGGAGCAAATCCCACCTTCTGCCTTTAAGAAGGGCGGCGGCAAGAGTGAGCCGCGAGCCGGGAGTCTCCGGCAAATCCCTCTCGGCGACCACATCCGCCAGAACCGCGCCTCCGTCGAACCCCGCAACGCGGAGTATCCGTTCGCGGGAGCCGTCGTAGCCTGCGAAGACATCGCCGACGCGCGCGCGCAGGACTTTCACCGCGTGCCGCGCGGCGGCTCCCCGCACAGCCGTTCCGTCGAAATCGTCAAGCCAGACCCGCTCCAAGCGTCACCGCCTCACTTGAACATCTCGATAATTTTTTTAAGCGGGCCGGTCTGCGGACGCCTCAATTCCTCTCCGCCCGCTTCGGCGAATTCGGAGAGAAGTTTTTTCTGTTTGGAGTTAAGTTTTTTCGGCACGACCACTTTGACCATGACATGCTGGTCGCCCCTGCTCTTGCCACGAAGGTTCGGGAATCCTTTTTCGCGGAGCCGGAACACCATGCCTGATTGAGTTCCGGCGGGAATATCGATTTTTTCGGGGCCGCGAAGAGTGGGCACTTCGATTTCGTCTCCGAGGGCGGCTTGAGTGAAACTGATGGGGACCTCGCAGAAGATGTCCTGCCCGTTGCGTTTGAAGAACTCGTGTTCGGCGACGAAGACGACGACGTAGAGGTCGCCGCGGGGGCCGCCGAGTTCGCCGGGCTCGCCTTCGCCGACGAGGCGCAGCTTCTGTCCGCTGTCCACCCCGGCGGGAATGGAAATTTTTACTTTTTTCATGGCGCGGACCCTGCCTGAGCCGGAGCAGGCGCGGCAGGGGTCGGGAACCTGACGACCCGCGCCTCTGCACGCCGGGCAGGTGACAACACTCTGCATCTGGCCGAAAATGGTGTTGCTGACCTGCCTGACCTGTCCGGAGCCGCCGCAAGTCGAGCAAGTGACGGGGTGAGACCCGCTGGCAGAGCCTGTGCCGGAGCATTTTTCGCAGTCCACGATGGTTGGAATCTCGATTTCGGCGTCTTTGCCGAAGGCGGCGTCCCGGAAAGATATTTCGATGTCGTATCTGACATCCGCGCCGCGCGAGGGTCTGTGCTGGCGCCTGCCGCCTCGCGCTCCGCCGCCGCCGAAAAACATGTCGAAGATGTCGCCGAACCCGCTGAAACCGAAGTCCTCGAACCCGCCGCCGCCCCCGTTCATGCCGGAGTGGCCGAATGTGTCGTACTGCCTGCGCTTGTTGTCGTCGCTGAGGACTTGATATGCCTCGGAGATTTGTTTAAAGCGCTCTTCGGCGGCTGCATCGCCGGGGTTAAGGTCGGGGTGCAGCTTGCGCGCCAGACGCCTGTACGATTTTTTTATTTCGTCGTTGGAAGCGTTTTTAGGCACTTCCAGCAGTTCGTAATAGTCCTGTTTCTCCATCCCTCTGGTTGTCGTCTCCCATGTGTGATTTAACGGCGGCCGGTCGTCCTTTTCTCGGCGGCGGGGATTATCGAAGGAGTCAGAGCCTCGGATACTTATCGAGAGCGTGGCTTAATGCCCCCGCCATGTCGCGGACGAGCCAGATCATGCGCGCGTAGTCCATGCGGCGCGGGCCGATGACGCCGATGGCGCCGAGCGTCTGGTCGCCGAACCTGAAGCAACTTTTCACCACGCTGCACTCGCGCAGCGCGCCGAGACTGTTCTCCCTGCCGATCACCACGCTCACCGAGTCCCCGGAATCTCTTGTCTCGAACATCTCCGACCCGCTCTCCGCGCTGTCAATCAATTCCAGCACCTGCCCCATCGCCCCGACGTTCTGAAACTCCGGATGCCTGACCAATTTGGCGGTCCCGTCGAAATATATCTTGCGCCCGAAAGCGAAAATCAACTCCTCGAAGAATCTTTTCAAACCGCCGTAAAGAAGTTCCTCGCTGATGCGGACGTCCCTGACGGCGGCGGCGAGCGCTCCGGAGGTCACCTCCACGAGGCGAAGCCCCGCGAGCCTTTCGTTCAGCGTTTTTGCCAGATGTTTCAGCGGCAGTCTGTCCGCGTGCGTCGGAAGCTCGACCAGCCTGTTTTCTATCAGGCCGTTGCTCATGACCAGAATAATCAGCAGCCCGTTGGCGGAGACGGCGGTCAACTCGATGCGGGCGATTCTGCTCATGTCCTCTCCGGGCGCGGCCACAAACGACAGGCAGTCGCCCATCTCGGACAGCAGTTCGGACGCCTTCTCGAACAATTGCTCCAGCTTGAAGCGGATGATGTCGAGAGACTGCTGGACGCCGCGACATTCCTCTTCCGCCGCTCTGTACTCGTCAAGAAGATAGTCAACGAAGAACCTGTAACCGGGGTCTCCGGGAACGCGGCCCGCGGAAGTGTGCGGCTGTTCGAGGTATCCTTCCTCTGAAAGCTCATGCATGGCGTTCCTGACGGTGGCCGGGCTGACGCCGAGCCGCTCGGCTATTCGTTTCGAGCCGACAGGCGCGCACGTGCCGACGTAGTCGGTGACGACGTGCTTGAGGATATTAGCTTTGCGTTCCTTCATGCCAGCATGCTCCGCCGGGCCGGAATCTCTCTCCGGCTCGCCTGCGCAAAATTATAACAAATAGTCAAATTAATGCCATTATCGACGCCCGCCCCGCCCCGGAGCAAACCGGAACAGGTCGCGCGGCGGCCTCACTCTACAGCCAGTTTCGCAACCAGATCGCCCACCTCGGAGGTGGACATGCCCATCTTTCCGGCGGACATCGACTTGAGGCGGTTTCCGGTCACTTCCATCACGGCGCGTTCGACCGCCGCCGCCGCGTCGGCCAGTCCGAGATGATCCAGCATCATCTGCATGGCGCATATAGCCGCCAGCGGATTGATGATATTCATACCGGTGTATTTCGGGGCGGAGCCGCCTATAGGCTCGAACATGGACACGCCTTTCGGGTTGATATTTCCGCCCGCCGCTATCCCCATTCCCCCCTGCACCATCGCGCCGAGGTCGGTGATTATGTCGCCGAACATGTTGTCGGTCACGATGACGTCGAACCATTCCGGATTCTTGACCATCCACATGCAGGTGGCGTCCACGTGCGCGTAGTCCGTCTTCACGTCCGGGTATTCCGAGGCTATTTCGTTGAAAGCGCGTTCCCACAGTCCGAACGCGAAAGTGAGCACGTTGGTTTTTCCGCAGAGGGTGAGTTTCTTCTCCCCGCCGCGTTTGCGGCAAAGCTCGAATGCGTATCTCAGGCAGCGCTCGACGCCGAACCGGGTGTTGACGGACTCCTGAACGGCCACCTCGTGAGGAGTCCCCTCGCGCAGCATTCCGCCCGCGCCCGTGTACAGCCCTTCGGTGTTCTCCCGCACCACCACGAAGTCGATGTCTTCCGGCTTCTTGTCCGCAAGCGGCGTCTCCACTCCCGGATAGAGTTTCACCGGGCGCAGGTTAATGTATTGATCAAGCTCGAAGCGGAGCCTGAGCAGGATGCCCTTTTCGAGGATGCCGGGTTTCACGTCCGGATGACCGATAGCGCCGAGGAAGATCGAGTCGAACCCTCGCAGGTCCGCCACTGCGGTGTCGGGAAGAACCTCGCCGGTTCTCTTGAAACGTTCTCCGCCGAAATCGAATGTTTCGGTCTCGTATTTGAAACCGAATTTGTCCGCCACTGCGGACATGACTTTGAGACCCTCGTCGACTACCTCCGGGCCTGTCCCGTCTCCGGGGATCACAGCGATTTTGTAAACTTTGCTCATGTTGCCTGTCCTTTCGGAATATAGTTCGGGGTCGCGCCGCTCGCGGCGGCCCCGCGTTTACTGTTCGAGATATCCTTTCAGCGTCTTGCTTCTGCTGGGATGGCGCAGTTTGCGAAGCGCCTTGGCCTCTATCTGCCTTATCCTCTCGCGCGTCACGTTGAACTGTTTGCCGACCTCTTCGAGGGTTCTGGGATGGCCGTCGTTGAGTCCGAAGCGAAGTTCCAGCACCTTGCGCTCTCGGTCGGAGAGCGTGTGCAGCACGCTCTGGAGATGCTCCTTGAGGAGCAGCCCGGCGGCGGCCTCTATCGGCGGCTCCGCCCCGTGGTCTTCGAGGAAGTCCCTCAGGTGGCTGTCCTCCTCTTCCCCGATGGGAGTTTCGAGAGATATCGGTTTCTGCGCGATTTTCAATATTTCCCTGACCTTCGCGCGGGATATGTTCATCTCGTTGGCCAGCTCCGCCTCGCTCGCCTCCCTGCCAAGTTCCTGCATCAGGTGTCGCGACACTTTAATGAGTTTGTTAATTGTCTCCACCATGTGGACGGGCTTGCGGATGATGTCGCCCTGATCTGCCAGCGCGCGGGTGATGGCCTGCCGTATCCACCACGTGGCGTACGTGCTGAACTTGTAGCCCTTGTGATAGTCGAATTTCTCCACCGCTCGTATCAGGCCGAGATTCCCCTCCTGTATCAGGTCGAGGAAGTTCATTCCGTGCCCGACGTATTTTTTCGCGATGGAGACGACTAGTCGGAGATTGGCCTCGGTGAGCTTCTGTTTGCCTTCCTCTACGCCCGCCTCCATCATCTTGGCGAAGATGACCTCCTCCTCGGCGGAAATGAGCGGAACCTGCCCTATCTCCTTGAGGTACAGCCGGACGGAGTCGTCGATGCGGATGTCTCCCGGCAGCCTCAGCAACAGGCTGATGTCGAGGTCGGCCTTGTCAACCAGTTCAGCAGGCTCCTCGATTTCCTTGTCCAGAAGATTGGAGCCGTCGTTGTCAATGATATCGACATCGAGGTCGAGAAAGTCGTTGAAGATGTTCTCTATCGCCTCCGGGTCGAGGTCCTGCTTGCACATTATTTCGTCAATGTCGCAGTATTTCACGGAGCCGTCTTTTTTCGCCTTCGTGTAAAGTTCGGAAAGAGACTGGTTGGCTTTAAGAACCGCTGATGGCATTGCCGTTCCTCCCCGTTGATGTCGCCGCGGGCGCGGCTCGCATTCTTATGCGTTTATTCTTTTCTTTTTAGCTCAAGCAATTTCGAGGCGAGTTGGGTCGCGAGAGCCTCGTCGCCGTCTTTCTGTGCCTTCTGTATCTGTCTTCGCAAATCGCCTAGCCGCCTTTTCTGGGCTGCTTTCACGAAGTTGTCCAGCACGCTCGTGGCTTCCTTCTCCGCCTCCTCCGCGCTCGCTCCCCCGGCCAACCGTATCCCGCTGATTATTCTGACCGCTTCCTGCGGATGCACGGAGTTGAGAAAATCGTTCGGGGAGAACCCCCCCGTTTTTTCGCGATACTTGCGGCAGTACATGAAAAAGGCGCCGAGGTTGCGGTCGGAGAAATCCACAGGTTCGAGCCTGTCGAGCACCATCTTCGCCGCGCCCTCCGAGGAGAGCATGATTTCGAGCAGCCGTTTTTCCACTTTGACTCCGGGAGCCATCATCCTCTCGACCTCCCCGTCAGTCTCTTCCGGCGGGCGGCCGCCGCGCCGCGATTCTCTCATCTGCAACAACGCGGTGTGCACGTTCTGCTCCGAAACGCCGAGCCGCTCGCCCAGTTTCTTCTTCTGTTCGTCCCTGAGGATGTCGTTCGGCGTCTTCTCCACGAGCGGGGCCATCTGCAACAGGGCCTCTCGCTTCTGAGCCGGAGTTTCCGCCCCTATCCTCTGTATGCTTTTTGAGAGGAAGAAATCAAAATAATCCTCGGCGGCGTCCAGCCTTGCCGCGAAAGCCTCCGGGCCGCCCTTCGTCACTATGCTGTCCGGGTCCTCCCCGTCAGGCAGAGTGACAACCCGGATGTCCATCCCCCGGTCGATTAGCATCTCTATGCCGCGCATGGACGCGCTGTCTCCGGCGATGTCCGAATCGTAAGAGAGGATGACCTTCATGCTGTAGCGGCGGACGAGGTCCACCTGAGCCGGAGTGAGAGCGGTTCCCATCGACGCCACCGCGCTCTCGAACCCTGCCCGGTGCAGCGCTATCACGTCCATGTAGCCCTCGGTAAGGATTATGCCGTGCGGGCCGACCTTCTTCTTGGCCTTGTCCAGCGCGTACACCATCTTTCCCTTGTCGAACAGAGGCGTCTCCGGCGTGTTTAGATATTTCGGCATCGCGTCTCCCCACGCCCGGCCCGCAAAACCTACCACATCCCCCACCGCGTTCGTCAGCGGGAACATCAGCCTATCCCTGAACCTGTCGTAATGCCGTCCGCTTTCGTTCACTATCACCAGCCCGGCCTGCGCCAGCTCGCCCTGCGTCACTCCGTTCTTCCCCAGAGTCCTGATTATCCCGTCCCAAGAGTCCAGCGACGCTCCGAGCTTGAACGACTTTATCTGCTCCTCCGTCACCCCCCGGTTTCCGAGATACTCCATAAATTTTTCGCCCGAGCGGGAGGCGCGCAGTACCTTGGAGAAATACCTCGACGCAAGATCGTTGACTTTAAGCAACCTGTCTTTTATCTTTTTTCTCGGCGAGTCCGGCGACCTCGCGTCCGTCAGCGCCACCCCCGCCCTCTTCGCCAGAAACTCCACCGCCTCCCCGAAATCCAGATTCTCAACCTCCATCACGAACGAAAAAACATCCCCGCCCTTCTGGCATCCAAAGCAGTGCCACAGCTTGCGCTCCTCGTCCACCGTGAACGACGCGTCCTTCTCCTGATGGAAAGGACATATCCCCTTGTGCTTGAACGAGCCGGCCTTCTTCAGCCTAGTGTACGACGACACCAGATCGACTATGTTCGTGCGCTCGCGCACAAGCTCTTTTTCTTGTTCGGTCGCCATATCGCGCGGCCCGCCGAGTTAGAGACGGCCCGGCCGCTTCCCCGCTATTTTTTCACTATCATTTTGTAATCCGCTGAATTCTCTGTTATCCCCGTCAATATCTCGAACAGCATGACGCCCCTGTTCTCCCTCACGTTCTCGTCCTTGTCCATGACGAGCACCTTGTCGAAGAACGCCGCGCCGGGAGCCGCCAGCGCGAACATCGCCCGCAGCTTGTCCGACTCTGTCGCGTTCGGGTCTTCGAGCGTCGGCTTCGCCTTCAGCCATGCCTCCCGCAGCGCCCGCTCCTCTTCCGCCTGAAATAAGTCCGGATTCACTCCTCTGCCCACAGACGGTTTCGACTTCGACATGATGTTGGATATCCGAGTGAACACCTCCCGGAAATCCCTGAACTCCTCGGTGTCTTTGACCTCGACAATCGCGTCCGCCGCCTCGCGCTTCTTCGCCAACGGGGCCTTTCTCGCCGCAAGCGCCTCCATCACGTCGTGCGGGTATCCGGCGGACACCATATAGTTGCGGTAACGCTCCTCAAAGAAATCGACGAGTTTTCGCCGCGAGTTTTCGTCTCCCGCTATCTCTCCGTGCCGCCCGGCAGACATCCGCGCCAAATCCTCGAAAGTGAACGGCATGTTGAACGCTTCGAGAATCCTTATAACGCCCAGCGCCGCGCGCCTTAGCTGGTACGGGTCCGCAGACCCGGTGGGAATCAACCCGACGGAGAAATATCCCGTTACGGTGTCCATCTTGTCCGCCACCGCAAGCAGCGCGCCCGCCGCGCTCGCCGCAAGCGCGTCGTCGGCAAATCTCGGCATGTAGTGCTCCTCGACCGCCTGCGCGACCTCGGTCTTTCCGCCCTCGGCGAGTATATAATATTTCCCGACCGTCCCCTGTATTTCGGTGTACTCGAAAACCATCTGGGAGGCCAAGTCGGCCTTCATCAGTGAAGCGGCCTCGACCGCCGTCCGCACATCCTCCGCAGCCGCGCCCCAGCCCGCTCCTAAATCCTGAACCAGCCCCTTTACCCTCTCCTGCTTGTCCCACAGCGAGCCGAGCTTGTCCTGAAACGTTATCCTCTTCAAAGACTCCGCTCTGTCTTTCATTGAAGTCTTCATATCCTCGTCGTAAAAGAACTTCGCGTCCTTCAGCCGGGAGTTCAGCACCCGCTCGTATCCCTCGATTACTTTTTTGCTTTCCGTCAACGGAGCGTTCATCGCCACGACGAACTCCGGGAGCATCCGCCCGGTCGCCGGGTCTGAAACCGGAAAATACCTCTGGTTTTTCTTTATGCAGATAATCAGGACTTCCGGCGGCAGCTCTGTGAACTCGACCGGGAAAGTCCCGATGGCGGCGTATGGATATTCGACAAGGAAATTGACTTCGTCGAGCAGTTCGCCGGGCATATATGGATTTCCCCGCGCCAGCCCCGTCGCCGCTTGTCGTATCATCTCCCGCCGCCGCCTGTGGTCTGCCACCACTCCCGCCGCCTCAAGCTTCTCGAAATAATCCGGGATGGACGACACCTTGATTTTTTTCGAGCCGTGCCAGCGGTTGCCGTATGTGAAGGGGCCGCACGGCAGGCCGTTGAAACCGGCGCGGACTGGCTTGTTTGCGTAAAGCAACAATATCCAGCGGGCCGGGCGCGCGAACCTCGCGGGCCTCACGTCCCACCTCATGCTCTTGGGAAACGCCAGCCGCTCGAATATGAACTTCGGAAGCTCCGCCAGCGCGGCGGCGGTTTTGCCGCCCTTTTCCTTCTTCACCATGAACAGGTAGTCGCCCCTGTCGGTGGGCCTGATTTCGAGCTGTTTTAGCGAGCCGCCGCGCGATTCGGCGAACTTCGCCGCCGCCTCGTTAAACGAGCCGTCCGGGGCGAGCGCCGCCTTCGACGGCGGCCCCTTTATCTCGATGACCATGTCGTCCTGCCTGTCCGCAACCGCCTCCGCCGTCAGCGCCAGCCGCCGCGGCGTGCCGAACGTCTTCGTTTCTCCGCGGGAAATTCGGTTCTTCTCGCAGAACTCGGCGAACAGTTCTTCCATTCGTTTCAGCGCCGGCGCCACGTATCCGGCGGGTATTTCCTCGCATCCTATCTCAAGCAGAAGGTCGTGTTTTTCCGTCACGTTAAAATCTCCGATTGGTTATTGTGGGGAGCCGCCCTTGCCGAACTGGAGCTTGAGCGCGGCCTGCGCCGCCGCAAGCCTCGCCACCGGCACCAGATGCGGCGCGCAGCTTATGTAGTGTATTCCAAGCTTGTGGCAGAACTCGACCGACGACGGATCCGCCCCGTGTTCCCCGCTCAATCCGAGGAACAGCTTCGGCTTCGCCCTCAGCCCGTCCGCCACCGCTATCCCTATCAGCCTCCCGACCCCGTCCGGGTCGAGTTTGTGGAACGGGTTGTATTCCATTATCCGCTCGACGAGATAGTGTCCGAGGAACTTGTGCTCCGCGTCGTCCCGGCTTATCCCGTAAGTTGTCTGTGTCAGATCGTTAGTTCCGAAGGAGAAGAAATCCGCGTGTTCAGCCAGAGCGGCGGCGGTCAGCGCGGCCCTCGGAACCTCTATGAGCGCCCCCACCGAATACGGAATGTCCATCCCTCGCGCCTTCATCGTCTCCGACGCCGTCTCGTCTATCATCCGCCTCACCAGCGCCAGCTCGTTGACGTGCCCCACCAGCGGTATCAGCAGAGACGGCCACACGGGCGTCCCCTCCGCCGTCGCGTCGCACGCCGACTCGAACACCGCCTCCACCTGCATCCTGATTATTTCCGGCCTCACTATCCCCAGCCTGCACCCGCGCAGCCCCAGCATCGGGTTCACCTCGCGGTTGGACATCACCCTTTGCAGCAGCGCCTCCTTGAGTTTCATCGCCTCGGTCTTCACCCCGTTGCGCCGCATCTCCATCACGTCGCTCATCAGCGGATCGATGTCCGGCATGAACTCGTGCAGCGGCGGGTCCAGCAGCCGCACGATAAGCGGCCTTCCGTTCAGCGTCTTGAATATCTCAGCAAAATCGCTCTTCTGTATCTCTTTCAGCCTGTCCAGCAGTTCCGCCTGCTCCGACGGCTCTTCGGTCAGCACCAGAGCCTGCATTACCGGCAGCCTGTTGGCCGCCATGAACATCGCCTCGGTCCGGCACAGCCCTATCCCCTCGGCCCCGAAATCCTCCACCGCCCTCCTCACGTCCTCCGGCGTGTCCGCGTTTCCTCTCACGCCCAGCGTCTTTATCTCGTCCGCCCACGACAGCAGCGCGCTGAACTCTTCTCCTATCGTCGTTTCCCTAGTCTTCACCGTTCCCGCGTACACCCGGCCTGTGTTCCCGTCGATGGTTATCGCCTTTTCCTCGCCGACCGTCGTGTTCCCGACAGTGAAAGTCCGGCTCTCTAAATCGATGGAAATATCCGGGCAGGAAAACACGCATGGTTTTCCGGCGCGCCGGATCAGCCCGAAAGCGTGGCCCGACATGTTTCCTCCGGCGATTAGAAGCCCGTCGGCGTCCGCGAGACCTTCAAGGTCTTCCGGGCGCGCGTCCGGCCTCACAAGCACTACCTCCCGCCGGCTGTCCTTTATCTGTTTGGCCTTCGCCGCGTCGAGCGCGACCAGCCCGTACACCGCCCCCGGAGAGCCGCCCCGCCCCCGCGTCAGGCTCCTCGCCTGCGCCTCCGGGTCGATATACCTGAACAGCAACTGACCCAAACTCTCCGGCGACACCCGCAGCACGGCCTCCTCTCGGGTGATCAGCCCCTCTCCCGCCATGTCCACCGCCGTCTTCACCATCGCCGTCGCGGTGCACTCCGCGTCCCTCGTCTGCAGAAAATATATCTTCCCGCGCTCTATCGTGAACTCGATTTCCTGAACCGTCCTGTAATGTTTTTCCAGAAGGGCCATCGCCTCGCGCAACCGCGCCGCCGCCTGCGGAAAATCCTCCGCCAGATGGTCCGACACGGACCGGGGCGTCCTCCGCCCTTCCTGTATCTCCTCGCCCTGCGCCATTATCAGATAGTTGCCCGACGGCTTGTTGTCTCCGTATATCGGATTGCGCGTGAACACAGAGCCGACCGCCGAGTCCGGGCCGAGGTTGCCGAACCGCATCGCCTGAACCACCACCGCCGTCCCGTTTTTGTGCGGCATCCTTCTGAGATTTCTGTACGTCTTCGCCTGCGGGCTGTTCCACGACAGGAACACCGCCTCGATAGCGTCCCTGAGCTGCTCTCGCGGGTCGCTCGGTATCCCCCTGCCCCGGTTCTTTTTGATTATCCCCAGAAACCGCTCGCCGAGCCGCTTGAGGTGCTCGTGGCTCAGGCGCTCCGGCGACTGGACGCCCGCCCGGTCGAACTGCGCCCGGATCGCCTCGTCGAACTCCCTCGCGTCCAGCCCGAACACCGCCCGGCCGTATATCCTCGCGAATCGCTGCCAGCAGTCGTACGCGAACCTCGCGTCCCCCGTCTCGTTTATCAGCGCCAGAACCGTCTGCGGGTTCATCCCGAGGTCCAGCATCGTCTCCATCATTCCGGGCATGGACGCCGCCGCGCCCGACCTCACCGACAACAGCAGCGGCCTCTCCGCCCCTCCGTACGTCCGCCCCGTCTTCCCCTCTATCTCCGCCACTCCCTCCAGCGCCTTCTCCATCATCTCGTCGGATATCTTCCCGCCGTTGTCCAAAAACGCCCGGCACTCGGCTGTCGAGATAATGAAACCCGGAGGAATCTCAAGTCCCAGCCGGAACATGTCTCCCAGCGCGGCCCCTTTAAGCCCCAGTTCTTCTACCCTGTCAAACGACGCCTGCTCTATCGGTATTATCATTTTTCGCCGCGGCCCGCCTTCTCGGCCTCTTTTATTTTTTTCCAGTTGTCCACTATCTCGCTCTCAGTCTCGAACTTCGCGTCCCCGAACACGTGCGGATGCCTACGGATTATCTTCTCGGATATCGATTTCACGCAGTCGTCGAAAGAGAACCTTCCCTCTTCCTCGGCCACCCGCGCCATCATGCTCACTATCAAAAGCACGTCCCCAAGCTCCTCGCACACATGCGCGTCGTCGCCCTCGGACACCGCCTCCACCGCCTCGGCGGACTCCTCCGTCAGATACGGAGCCAGCGTGCTCAGAGTCTGCTTCTTGTCCCACGGGCATCCGTCCTCGCCCCTCAGCGCCGCCACCAGTCCTCTGAATTCCTCGAAAGCCGTCATCCCCGCTTCCTTCCCTTGAAAGTAGCATATTGTAATATATGAATATTCAAAACTCAATTGCGGCGCGCGCCGCGCTTCCACCGCCGACGCTCTCCGCGCCCGGCGATTGACAACGCGCTTCCGTTTTCGTAATATGAACGTTACGTCTGATATGAACAACAAACGACAAAAATATGAACGGCGTCGGCCCGCACACGGCGGAGGCGGCGCGTTCAGGGAGGCTCTCATGAAAGGAAAATACGTTTACTTTTTCGGAGACGGCAAGGCAGACGGCAACGCGGAAATGAAGAACCTGCTCGGCGGCAAGGGCGCGAACTTGGCTGAGATGGTCAGCCTCGGCATCCCTGTCCCCCCGGGGTTCACCGTCACCACAGAAGTCTGCACATACTACTACGCCAACGGAAAGAAATACCCCTCCGAACTCAAGGCGCAGGTTAACGCCGCCCTCGCAAAATGCGAGAAAATCATGGGGGCCAAATACGGCGACCCGGCCAATCCCCTGCTCATGAGCGTCCGCTCCGGCTCCCGGCGATCCATGCCCGGCATGATGGAGACCGTTCTTAACCTCGGCCTCACCACCAAAACCATTCCCGGCATGATCAAACTCACCGGCAACGAGCGCTTCGTCTACGACGCCTACCGCCGCCTCATCCAGATGTACTCGGATGTCGTTATGGAAAAAGCCGCAGGCATCGAGCCTGCCGAAGACAGAGGCATCCGCGTCCAACTCGAACACGAACTCGAAAAAGTCAAAAAAGCCCGAGGCATAAAATTCGACTCCGAACTCTCCGCCGACGACCTCAAAAAACTCACCGACACCTACAAGAAACTCATCAAGAAAGTCCTCGGCAAGGAGTTCCCGGACGACGCCCAAGCCCAGATATGGGGCGGCATCGGCGCAGTCTTCCAGTCGTGGAACGGCAGGCGCGCAGTCAACTACCGCCGCATCGAAGGCATCCCGGAAGACTGGGGAACCGCCGTCAACGTCCAGACTATGGTGTTCGGCAACATGGGCGACAACTCCGCCACCGGCGTCGCTTTCACCCGCAACCCCGCAACCGGCGACCCCCACTTCTACGGCGAATGGCTCACCAACGCTCAGGGCGAGGACGTCGTGGCCGGCATCCGCACCCCCAACCCGCTCAACCTCTACATGAAGCACGAGAACGACTCAGGCCAGATAAGCCTCGAAGAAAAATATCCAAAACTCTACGCCCAGCTCGACTCCATCAGGAAACGGCTTGAAAAACATTACAGCGATATGCAGGACATCGAGTTCACCATTCAGGACGGCAGGCTCTGGATGCTCCAGACCCGCGTCGGCAAACGCAACGGCGTCGCCGCCGTCCGCATGGCGGTCGATATGGCTAATGAGAAACTCATCTCGCGCGAGGAAGCCGTGCTGCGCGTAAACCCGGAACAGTTGACCGAGCTTCTGCTGCCGATGCTCGACCCGGCCGCAGAGAAAAAAGCGCAGGTCATCGCCCGCGGACTGCCCGCAGGCCCCGGCGGCGCTTCAGGCAAAGTCGTCCTCAACGCCGACCGCGCCGAACACGCCCGCGCCAAAGGCGAAAACGTCATACTCGTTCGCAGCGAAACTTCCCCGGAAGACGTCCACGGCATGCACGCCGCTCAAGCCATCCTCACCGCCAAAGGCGGCATGACCAGTCATGCAGCCCTCGTCGCCAGAGGCTGGGGCAAATGCTGCGTCGTCGGCTGCTCGGCTCTCGACATCGATTACGAAAAACGCGTCGTCCGCGTCGCCGGTCTAACTATTAAGGAAGGCGACATCATAACCCTCAACGGAACCAAAGGCCTCGTCTACAAGGGCGCTCTGCCCCTGCTGCCCGCAGACCCTGACACGAATCCTTTTTATAAGCAGATTATGAAATGGGCAGACGGTTTCAGACGGCTCCGCGTCCGCACCAACGCAGACCGCCCGGTTGACGCGCAGCGCGCAGTCGCATTCGGAGCCGAAGGCATCGGCCTCTGCCGCACCGAACACATGTTCTTCGGCGACGACCGCATCAAACCCATGCGCGAAATGATACTCGCCGACACGCTGGAAAAACGGCAGACTGCTCTCGCCAAACTCCTGCCCCTCCAGAAAAAAGACTTCTACGAAATTTTCGTCGCCATGAACGGCAGACCCGTCACCGTCCGCCTGCTCGACCCGCCGCTCCACGAGTTCCTGCCCTCCCGCGAAGAGCTTATGGTTGATATCGCCAAACTCGAAATCACCAGCCCCAAATCGCCAAAACTCAAATCCATGCGCGCGCTGCTCGACCGCGTTCAGGAACTCCACGAGTTCAACCCCATGCTCGGCCTGAGAGGCATCAGGCTCGGACTGACTATGCCCGAAATCACCGTCATGCAGGTTACCGCCATCATGGAAGCCGCTTGCGACATGGTCAAGGCCAAAAAAACCGTCCGACCCGAAATAATGATCCCGCTCACCGGCCACATCAACGAGATGCGCGCCGCGTTCGACATCACCGAAAAAACCTGCAAGGAAGTCGTCAAACGCCGCGGCGTCAAACCAAGCTACCTCATAGGCACGATGATCGAAGTGCCCCGCGCCGCCGTCACCGCCGACGAAATCGCCTCCTGCGCTCAGTTCTTCTCCTTCGGCACCAACGACCTCACTCAGATGACATTCGGCTACAGCCGCGACGACGCCGGCAAATTCATAAAGCCCTACCTCGAAAACAAAATCCTGCCCGAAGACCCCTTCCAGACGCTCGACCAAGACGGCGTAGGCAGGCTCATCAAACAGGCCGTGGAACTCGGCAGGGGCGTACGCAAGGACATCCACATCGGCATCTGCGGCGAACACGGCGGAGACCCCAAATCAATAGGCTTCTGCCACCGAACGGGTTTCGACTACGTTAGCTGCTCCCCGTTCAGAGTCCCCATCGCCCGCTTCGCCGCCGCGCACGCCGCCTTAAACGAAAAATCCTCCGCCCCGGCTAAAACCGCAAAACGCTCCTGCCGCAAACGCGGAAGATAACCGCCCTTTCTTCTATTTCAACCACAATGAACTCTCCGCTTTCCAGCGGAGAGTTCTTTTTTTGCTTTGCGGATTCTTAACGGCAGTGGATTTCTTGCGATTTTCACCCCGAATCCTGTATTGGGATTTGGGAGCGATTGTTCAGAGCGGATGAAATGCTATGCGCAAGACGCATTTTTGAAACGAATATACATGCTAATAGATGATTCTACCCACTACCAAGTGTGCCATGCGCAAAACTTTTTCTTTTGCGCATGATGCTTTTTACCAAATAGTAAATGAGAGCTTTCATTTAGTTCTTCGAGTAGAACATAGGGTTCATGAACAAAAAGGGTGGCGCCTCCATGCGCAGATTGGAGGCGAGATGCAGTTCGCCGCTATGAAAATCGCCCCGGTTCTTCGGCTCTATCGACGAATCCGTGTTCAATTTTCGGGTGTAAGCTCTCGGGCATATTGCTTGCTGATTGATTTCATAGCCCGCTTTAAAATGCGCGATACTCCGTCCTGATATCGGTTTTAATTCGTAGGAGCGGGGTCTCCCCGCCCCGGTTTTCCGCTCTTCCCGCCGGGCGCGGCAACCGCGCCCCTACGTCAAATGGCGTTCTCCGCCATTACATTTATACGACGTATTATTTTATTTTCCCATTGTGACGGCGCCACCCACAACCCCGTTGTGGGTGTGAGATGGGTAAAACCAATTAAGAAATGGCATAAGTATCATTACTCGTCAAATGATCGCGGCTTCCGGAAAGCGTTCTTTGGATTGTTCGCGTCTTCATCCCACGTTTTCGGATTAGTTTCAATATAGGTGGAAATTGCTTCGTAAGATTCTTCATTTCGGATTATGTGGTCGTAATAATTTCGTTGAAAAACCGATTTCCCCGAATTCCCGCTTATCATGTTAACTCTCTTCGTCGACAGGTATTTCATATGCGCGACAACTTGTCCCAATATCGGTTTTAATTCGTAGGGGCGGGGTCTCCCCGCCCCGGTTTTTACGCTCTTCCCGCCGGGCGCGGCAACCGCGCCCCTACAATTTTTCATTACGCCGCTTGTGTTGCCGATGCAGCTATCCTTTATCTCCGTGTTACGCCCGTCGTCGCGCGATATGGAAACAATCATGTGAATATGATTCGGCATGATTGTATAGACATCAATCTCCACGCTATCGTATAAAAGGGATACTTCATTAATCGCTCTGTCGACAATCAGACCTGTCCGGTTTAACCCCATCCAACCATTCGCGATTTCTCCAAATAAACACTCCCTGTTCCGGGCGCAAATCGTAATAAAATACTTGCCCGGCCCGGAGTAATCATAACCCTTCAGGCGCATGGGGCTTCTTTTTGCGTTTTGATCGCTCTGCGCTCGCAAAGCTTCCTCGAATATCGCCGTTGCGACAAGCGAGTCATCCGGCTTTGAATTGTTGCGTAACAGCGAATATGTGATATCTATTTTGCCACATCGGCCTGAATCAGAATGTCGTCTCCGACGACTGTCGCGGACATATTGGAAAGCTTGACGCCGGCCTCCACCCGCGGGAAGCCCGCGCCGTCGAAGAAAGTTTTTGCGTCCGCGCCGCCGAGCAACTTCGGAGCGATAAAAACCGCCACCCTGTCCACCAGCCCGGCCTCTATCATCGCCGCGTTGAGCGTTCCGCCGCCTTCGAGCAGGACGGATAGAACGCCCATGCCCGCCAGTTCGAGCATGGCTTTGCGAAGGTCCGGCATTCCCGCGCCGTCCGGCGGCAGTTCGATCACCCGGCAACCCGCGCGGCGCAGCGCTTCCGCCCTGTCCGCCGGCGCTCCCTCAAGCGTGAACACCACGGTTTTTCCGTCCGCCGCCTGCCTCGCCAGTTTCGAGTCGACGGACAAAATCAGTTCAGGATCGAGCGCCACGCGCAACGGATCCTTTATCTTTTGAGATTCGGGCAGTCGGCAGTTCAGAGCGGGATCGTCCGCTTTAAAAGTCCCCGCCCCGACCGCCACCGCGTCCGCCTCTCCTCTCATCCGGTGAACCATCTCTCTGCTCGCCTCGCACGATATCCATTTCGAGTCCCCGGAGCGCGACGCCGTCTTGCCGTCCAGCGTGACCGCCGCCTTCAATGTGACAAACGGCAATCCCGTCCTCATGACTTTCACAAACGCTTCATTCAGCCTGAGACATTCTTTTTCCAAGACGCCGACTATCGTTTCCACTCCGGAGTTTTTCAAAAACTTGATTCCCGCGCCGCTCACTTTCGGGTTGGGGTCCGTCATGCCGACCACGACCCTCGCTATCCCCGCGGCGGCCACCGCCGGAGCGCACGGCGGAGTCCGGCCGTGATGCGAACACGGCTCCAGATTGACATACATCGTCGCTCCTGCGGCCTTCCCGCCAGCCGCCCTGAGCGCGTTTATCTCCGCGTGCGGCTCTCCCGCCTTCCTGTGCCAACCCTCGGCTATCGTCTCTCCTCCCAGCGTTATCACCGCCCCCACCATCGGGTTCGGCGACGTCCGCCCCCGTCCATGCTCCGCCAGCTCCAACGCCCTCTTCATGTGTTTTTCGTGTTCGTTTTCCATATCGCCTTCATTCGCTTTTCAACGCTCTCCATTATACCGGCCTGTCGGCTTTTTTCAAAACGCCCCGCTATCATTCCGCCGCCCATTAGATGCCCCTTTCGAATCAGTAATTATTATTTCTCCCGCCTGAGCCAACTCAGATTTTTTTCAGCCTCACAATGAATTCCACTGTTTTCCACATCCTTTGAGTGACTTCTCAACGTTCCCGGAAACAGCCTGATAAACCACTATTTGTCGTTTATGCGATAATAAACTGTCTGAACATCTTTTTTCGTCGAATATCGCCATATAAGAGCGATAACGCGCAAAACATAAAAGTTACTAAATAAAAAACGCGGAGAACCGGATTTTAGGTTTTCCACAATAAATTGTGAACAACTCCACGAAGCCACACAATATATGGTGGTTTTTTTAACCTGCCCCGCTTGACATGAGCATTCGCCGGGGGCTAATATGTACTCGCTTGGGGAGCGCATTATTAAAAGCTAAAACCCGACCCGGTAAGCAGGGAAAAACAGAGTAAAAAACGGCTGAAACCGGCGATTGGCGATTGAACGCGCGGGCGCTCCGAAAAGGCTGGCTCTCGCCCCTTGAAACGGGCGGGGAAGCGCTAAAAAAAGAATATTTGAGGATATGAGAATGGAAATGAAAGCTGAAAGCGCGGCGGCGATAGACGCGGCGGAAAGCGTGCCGATGAAAGATATCCCTGTTGTCAAACAGAAAAAATACTCTCCGGCGGACGACTCGCGCGCCAAACAGGCCCCTCAGGAGACGACCGTCGACAGCGCGCTTGAGATAACCGTCAACGCCCTGAAAGTTCTTGAACGCAGATACCTCAAGAAAGACGAGCGCAACAAAGTGGTAGAGCGGCCGGAGGACATGTTCCGCCGGGTAGCCCGCAATATCGCCTCGGCGGACTCGTTCTACGAGCCTTACGCCGATTTGCAGGCCGTCGAGGAAAAGTTCTACCGCATGATGACGGACATGGAGTTCATGCCCAACTCGCCGACGCTCATGAACGCGGGGCGCGACCTGCAACAACTCTCCGCCTGCTTCGTTCTGCCCGTCGAAGACTCGATGGAGGACATATTCGAGACGGTTAAAAACACCGCGCTCATACACAAGTCCGGCGGCGGCACCGGGTTCAGCTTCTCCCGCCTCAGGCCGAAGAACTCGGCCGTGCGCAGCACTCGCGGCGCGTCCAGCGGCCCGGTGTCATTCATGCAGGTTTTTAATTCCGCCACAGAAATAATCAAACAAGGCGGAACCCGCCGCGGCGCAAACATGGGAATCCTCCGCGTCGACCATCCGGACATCCTTCAGTTCATCTCCTGCAAAAAAGAAACAGACCGCCTCACTAACTTCAACATCTCCGTCGCGGTTACGGACGCTTTCATGGAAGCGGTCGAGGCCGGGACGACCTACGAGTTGATCGACCCGCGCACCGGACTGCCCACGTCCGAACTCGACGCCCGCGAGGTCTTCGACCTCATTGTCAAAATGGCCCACCGCAACGGCGAACCCGGCATCATCTTCATCGACTCCATGAACTCCGACAACCCCACTCCCCACGTAGGCCGCATCGAAAGCACCAACCCTTGCGGCGAACAGCCCCTGCTCCCCTACGAGTCCTGCAACCTCGGCTCCATCAACCTCGCCCGCATGGTCAGAAACGGACGCGTCGACTTCGACCGCCTGAAAACTGTCGTCCGCGACTCCGTCCACTTCCTCGACAACGTCATCGACATGAACAGATACCCGCTGGACAAAATCGAGCAGATGACGAAAGGCAACCGCAAGATCGGCCTCGGCGTCATGGGCTTCGCCGATATGCTCATCCAGCTCGGCGTCTCGTACGACTCGCAGGAAGCGGTGGATCTGGCGGAAAAAGTGATGGGCTTCATCAAAGACAAATCGCGCGCGGCGAGCGCCGACCTCGCGGAAAAAAGAGGCTGCTTCCCGAACTTCGAAGGAAGCGCGCTCGACAAACCCGGCGCTCCCAAACTCCGCAACGCAACCACCACCACCATCGCCCCCACAGGAACCATCTCCATTATCGCAAACTGCTCCAGCGGCGTCGAGCCTCTTTTCGCAGTCTCATACATCCGCACCGTCATGGACAAAGACGAACTGGTGGAGATAAATCCCTACTTTAAAAAAATCGCCCGCGACAGAGGCTTCTTCTCTCCCGACCTCTTCCTCAAAATCGCCCAGCACGGCTCCATCCAGAGCTTCGAGGAAATCCCGTCGGACGTCAAACGGCTCTTCTCAACCGCGCACGACATCTCCCCCGAATGGCACGTCCGCCTTCAGGCGGCCTTCCAAAAATACACGGACAACGCCGTCTCGAAAACGATAAACTTCCCCTCCGACGCGACCGTCGAGGACGTCGAGAACGCCTACAGGCTCGCGCACAAACTCGGCTGCAAGGGGATCACCGTTTACCGCGAGGGAAGCCGCGAGGATCAGGTGCTGAGCGTCAAAAAAGAGCCTGCCGCTTCCGCCGCAGCTCCCTCCCCCGCGCCTGCTCCGACCGTCGAAAAAGAACCAGCTCCCCGCAACCGCCCTTCCGTCACCTTCGGAAGAACCGAACGCGTGAACACAGGCTGCGGCAACCTTTACGTCACTGTCAACGAAGACGAGCGCGGCTTGTGCGAAGTGTTCACCCAGATGGGGAAAGCCGGCGGCTGCGCCGCAGCCCAGTCCGAGGCCATTTCCCGCCTCATATCCCTCTGCCTGCGCTCCGGCGTGAAAATTGACCAAGTGAAAAAACACCTGCGAGGCATCCGCTGCCATTCCCCGGCGTGGGAAAACGGCGGGATGATAACCAGTTGCCCCGACGCAATCGGCATAGTGATCGAGAGACACATGAAATGGAGAGAGGCCGGGAGCGCCCGCGCTCAAAGCGCCGCCCCCGCCGCCCGCATCGAACGCTCCTCCGCCGGACGCAACGTGGACATCGTAGGCTCCTGCCCCGAATGCGGCAGCGTCATGGAGCCTGACGGCGGCTGCATCGTCTGCCGCATCTGCGGCTTCTCCAAATGCAGTTGACGCGGCGGCTCTCCATCCGCCATAACATTTTTTTTCGGGAGAGTTACTGACATGGCCATTCTATTCTGGATGATGCGCGAACTCGAAGACGAGCTTAACAAACGGAAAGCCGTCGAAGTCAGGGTCGGACTCGGCTATACCGGAGTGCAACTCGACGACGGCTCGATGGGCCTCGCGTACACCTTCAGACACAACACCCGCCACGGTTGCTCGGTGGTGAATAATGCCGGAGCCTTGCGCGGCCCCGCCATAGACCTCGCAAAAATGGCCGGCTCCAAAGACGCCATAGAAGCGGCCATCGGGCTTGCGACTATGAACGCTGTCGCCAACTCCCGTCCCGAAGCCATCTCCGCCGAAAATAAGGATGTGGCCGATTGCTTGGATTTGAGAGATTCGGACAAAATTGCGATGGTCGGCTTCTTCGCCCCGGTGGCGGATAAACTGGCCGGACGAGACGTCACTGTTTTCGAGCTGGACAAAGGCGACTGCCACTGCAAAGAGCCTATAGAACGCCAACCTGAACTTCTCCCGCTCATGGATGTGGCAGTCGTCACATCGACTTCTTTAATCAACCATACCGCCGACGGCCTCCTGTATCACCTGAGCAACGCCCGCGAAGTCGCCTTCCTCGGCGCATCGACGCCTCTTCTGCCCTCGATTTTTAAAGACACCAAAGTAACGCTGCTTGCCGGAATGATAGTCCGCGACGCCCCTCTCGCATTCGACATAATCAGTCAGGGAGGCGGCGCTCAAAAACTCTCCGCCGCCGCAAAAAAAGTATTGCTTAGAATCAATCGATAAAACAACTCCCTGCTTATCAACGTTACGCGATATGTTCCCGCGCAGTTCGGCGCGTCACCTCTTCGCCCGCAATATTTTTCGCGTTATTCTACCAATATATTATTTGCCGACATAAACAATTCGAGAAATGAGCGTCTATCTTCAAAAAAACAGCGGTGCAGATATTTTAAAGATTATATGATTTATTTTTTCAGAATGATTGACAGCATAATTATCATGGGTTATAATTCAATCGAAAAATAAAATGAAATATTATATGGAGGTGGTCGTTATGACAATCGTAAGGTGGAGACCGACGGGGTTTCTAAGCGAGATGGGAAGGCTGGACGACACTTTTGACAAACTGTTCGGGAACAACCTTCTCGGCGACACAGATTCGGGCGCGGCGGCGCGCGGATGGGCTCCCGCTCTTGACGTCTATGAGGAAGAAGGGTCTGTCGTCGTCAAGGCGGAAGTCCCCGGCATGGCGAAAGACGACATTGCCATCGAGGTTAAGAACGACATTCTCACCATCAGAGGCGAGAAGAAGGTCGAGACCGAGGAGAAAAACAGGCGATACTACAGGTCCGAACGCAGATATGGTTCTTTCACGCGCTCCTTCTATCTGCCCGAAGACGCGGACACGGACAACATCAAGGCTTCTTACAAGGAAGGTTTGCTCGAACTTAGAATCCCCAAAATCGAAAAGAAGGAAGAGGAAGACGTAAAGAAGATCGCCGTCGACTGACGAGCGAGCGACCGACATATTCTCCTGCGGGCGGGGGCGCAGATAAGCCCTGCCCGCTTTTTGTTTTGACATGCGGCGAGGAAATGGGATAACATTGTAGAGAACTTTTGCGCAAATCGGCGGACTGCATGAATAACAACCTGAAACGGGCGTTCGGAACAGCGGGAGCTTGCGGAGCGGCGCTGGCGTGCGCTTTTTTCCTTTTATCCGTTGTCGCCTCTGCGCAACAGAAACCCCCGGCGCAAGCCGCCGCAGTCTGGCCCGCCACCATGAATCCGGTCTCCGAGATCGTCATCGTCGCTGTTGACGCAAACACCCTTTACTACCTCGGCCCGGAAAAAAGCAAGCGGAGCAATCAGGCGTACACCGGCCCGTATCCAATGCACAGGATGTGGCACGGGCGTCTGGTCGAGCGGCTCAGGGAGGCCGGCGCTCGCGCGGTCGTGTTCGACATGCTTTTCCAGCAGACTTGGGACACGCGCGACGACAAGATGTTCACCGACGCCGTATCCGCCGGGCCTCCCCCAGTTATCGCCGGATTCGACATCATTCCCACCCCTCACGCTGTCAACCCCCAAGTTGACCTGCGCTCTTACGCCATCGGCAGAGCGGGAGCCGCGATCGGCAGATCAGCCCCCGCTCTGGCCCTTCCCTTCGAGGGCCTCCTAAAAGCGGGCGCTTCCACCGCCGGGCGGTCTCTTTACCCCGACGCGGACGGAACCCTGCGCCGCGTGGACATGTTCGTCAGCCATCAGGGCTACGTCCTTCCTTCGCTGTCTCTGGCAGTGTTTCTGGCGGCGGTTGAGGCTTCTCCCTCCGAGGTTTCTGTCTCAGGCTCCGGCGTTTCCCGCGCAGTCTCCGTCCGGGGCAGAAGTGTGCCTCTGGCTCAAGGAGACACCCTGCAGGTTCTTTTCCCCCCGCACAAATCGGTCTTCAAAACCGTTTCCTACTATGATATTGTGAAAGTGAAAGATAATTTTAAGGCGGGCGCGGAAGCGAAACATAACGATAAGATGAGAGAGATATTCAAGGACCGCGTGGTCATCGTCGGATACACCGACGCCTCGACCGGGGCGCTGATGACGACCCCTGCGGGCGCGGGCTATCCGAGAGTTGAGGCCATCGCCGCCGCCGCCAATCAGATGCTGAACCTGTATGCGGGAAGAAACGCCGTCCCGGCCCGGACATCCGAGCCTCGTCCTTCTCCGAAAGGCTACTCCGACCCGGAAATCAACATCGAGCGCCGCTGACCCTGCTTTCCGAAGCCCTTCCTGTATAAACATACAAAAACATCCGCGATTGTTTTTGCGTTATAATGTTCACCGAGGCGTCTTTGATGGAGCAGAAAAGGCTTATGAGCATGTTGCGCAGGCTGAACGCTAAAAGCGTTCCGGTCAAAGTGCGTTTCGAGTGCACGAAGCGTTGCAACCTCAGATGCGTCCACTGCAAGATAGCCATCCGCAAAGCCCCCTCCGACGAACTGACGCCAGCCGAGATGGCGGACATATTCGCCCAGTTGAAAAAGGCGGGGACGTTTCAGTTGGCGGTCACGGGCGGCGAAGTCTTCGCCCGTCCGGACGCGACCGAAGTTCTTGAGACTGTTTTCGCGCAGGACTTCCTTGTCGCCATCCAGACGAACGGGACGCTGGTCGGCCCGGAACATATAGCGTTGATGAAACGCAACAACGACAAGCTGGTTCGCTGCGCGGTCAGCCTTTACGGCGGAGACGCCGCGACTCACGAAGCCGTCACCCGCGTCGCAGGCTCGTTCGACGCCGCCGTCCGGACGCTCTCGCTTTTGAAAGAAGCCGGCGTCTCCACAGCCGTATTCTGCATGCTGATGAAGGAGAACGCCCCGCATTTCAGAAAAGCCGAGGAGTTCTTCAAACAACTGGGCGTGCATTATCAGTTTTCCACGCTGATGGTGGCGCGCGAAGACGGTTGCGCGGACCCTCTCGGCCACGCGGTGGACGACGCGACTCTCAGGTCGCTCCCCATCAAGTGGGACGAATTCCTGAACCCCGACCCCCTAAGCGTCCCCTCCGCCTATCCGCCGGAAACAATGATATCCGAGTGGTGCGTGGCGGGCCGCATGGCCAACATTTTGCCGAACGGCGACATGGCCCCCTGCTCGGTCATCAAAACTCCGGCGGGCAACCTCCGGGAAAGCTCCTTTCAGGAGCTTTACGACTCGCCCCTATTCAACCAACTGCGCGCCCTGCGGGTGGGCGATATGGAATGCCGGGACTGCGAATACTTCCCCCGTTGCAAACCCTGTCCCGGAATATCATTCAACGAAAGCGGCAGATACACAGCGCGCACGCGCGCTTATTGCAAGCTCACAAAAACATTTATCAACTTGCCGGGAGGCTGACATGAGCGGAATAAAAATCGCCACATTGTGCTGCAACAACGTTATGACTAGCGCGGGGCTGCTCGCCGAACACGGCCAGAGCTTTCTGGTCGAAACGCCCGACGCTTCGATTCTTTTCGACGTCGGGCAGACCGACGTCGCGTTGCGCAACGCGGCAAAAATGGGGAAAGACCTGAGCAAGACGGACTTCGTAGTCCTCAGCCACGGCCACTACGACCACGCGGGCGGACTGCTCGCACTGCTCGATGTCGCGAAAAGCTTCAAACTCGTCGTCCACCCGGACGCGTTCGCGGAGAAACTGGCGATGACCCCCAACGGCATGATGCCGATCGGCATTTCAAAAGAGATTGTGGACAAGCTTGCCGCCGCCGGAGTGGAGAGGATAGAGACGACCGAGCCGTTCGAGGTCGCCCCCGGAGTGTCCACGACCGGAGAGGTCCCGTCGGCGAACGATTTCGAGAAGATAGAGCCGATGCTGATGGTCCGCGGGGCCGACGGCGCTCCCGCGCCCGACCCGCTGCGCGACGATCTATCGCTGATTGTCAAGTCTGAAAAGAAGTCCGCGCTGCTTCTAGGCTGCGCGCACAGGGGGATAATAAGCCACATCGAGCGCGCCGCGGCGGTCTCCGGCGTCGAGAAGTTCGACGCGGTGGTCGGAGGGATGCACCTAGAGCGCGCCGCCCAGCCTCAGATCGACGCCACCGTCGCCGCCTTGAAAAAATACGGCGTCTCGTCGATAGTCCCGTCCCACTGCACAGGCCCCCGCGCAACCGCCGCCCTTATGGCCGCCTTCCCGAATTCCGCGCTCCCGAACTTTGTGGCCTATTCATTCTCGGTGTGACTGCGGTCATACGCCCGGCCCGCTTCTCAATCGACAACTGCGGGTTCGATTTTTACCGAATCGCCCGCGCGGGTTTTCTTGAACGCCTTCGCGTCGCCCGACACTCTCCCTATGGGATTGACCGGGCTTGCCGCGCGGATTTCCCCGCCTTGACTCGCGGGCGTCGGACCGAAAAACACGCAGAAAGCGTTCCCCGGAGGCCAGTACCCCAACTCGCCCGGATCAACCACCTCTCGCGCGTCAGCCGACGGCGCGCAGGAAACCGGGATGGAGAAATAAATCTCGTCGCCCCACACGTTGGCCCGCGCAGAAATAGGCAGCGCTTTCCAGATGCTGTCGGCGGTCTCCGAATCATTCAAAACCGCCTCCGCCTCCACTGCCCCCGCCGTTATCCTTATCTTCCTGTCAGACATTTTCGGGTCTCCTAAAATCGGGCTTCAAATCGCGGACGGCAAAACAAAACGCGGCCCCCTATATCGCCGCTCCCATTCCCAGATTGCCGCTGTTGAACCGCACAAGCTTTTTCCAGTCTATCTCTCCGCCTACGCAGAAATCCTTCATGAACTCCTCGGTGAAAAGATTTACCACTTTGGCTTTCTGCTTGAGGAAATCATCGTTCAACTCCTTTGCCCTGTATCCGAGAGGCTCCACAATGTCGGTGTACAAATCCTCGTTCCCGCTGAGAAAATGCCAGAAATTCTGACCGACCACTTTCATATAGTTGCGCACATAAGTTGTCTTCGTTTTGCCGTAGCAAATTCCGAGAATAGGCTGAACTTTTGCTGTTTGCTTTGACTGAGAAAGCACTTTGACCGCAGTTTGAAAACCCTGCTCCTGCCTCTTATGCTGTGAACTGTTCCCCCAGTTGGTTCCTGACTTTACTGTCACCAGATACTTTATGCCGTCCTTGTCAAACTGAAGGTCGATGCCTGTCGCGGGGGACTTTTCTCCTCCGTATGTTTTTGAACACACGAATATGGCCAACTCTTCCAAGAAATCGCCGAAAAGCTTCTCCTCTGAAGAATACAAATACGCGTCAAGAATGTCTTTCACAAGCTCCGACGCCACGCCGAAATTCTTTGCCTTGAACAAATACGGATTCTTGCTTTTCAGGATTTTGTTCAGATCAAGTTGTTCCAAACATTTTATTTTGCTCTTGTGAAACTCCGCAATCATGTCGCTGACAAACTTTTCGGTCTCGCCGATTCTAGCCTGTTTCATATCAAAGCCCTCTGAACGCCGACGCCGAGGCGTTTCCTTGCGATTTCGCAATACTCCGGGTTTGAATCGACGCCGATATAGTCCCTCGAAGCCTTTTTTGCGGCCAACGCGGTCGTGCCCGACCCGGAAAATGGGTCCAAAACCACATCGCCCTTATCTGTAAACAATCTGATGAACCATTCGGGCAGAGCCTCGGGAAAAGCGGCGCTGTGACTGCGGTTGGCGCACTCGGTGGCCATGTGCAACACATTCGTCGGATACGCCATCGGCCTATCCAGCCAGTTCGAAATGTTCTTTCCAAACCCGCTGCCCACTCTCGATTCATCTCGCGTCCTGTCCGTTTCGCTCAGATTATCCAGCCGGCTTTCCGCCCACTTCCCGGTGGGAACCATCACTTCATCCTGATACATCTTGAAATGTCGCGATTTATTGAACTGCAACAATCTCTCCCATGAGTCCCTGAATCTGTTCGGCCACTTTCCGGGATAACAGTTTTTCTTGTGCCAGATGAATTCTTCCGTCCAAAGCCACCCCTGTTTTCTCATCTCAAGAATAAGCTCAATGACGTACGTGTGCCTTTCCCCGTTCGTCACCTTTTCTTTTATGTTCAACACAAACGTCCCGTTGGGCTTTAAAACTCGTAGCAACTGCTTTGAAATCGGCAAAAACCAGCCCACATAATCATCGGGATGAATGCCGCCGTATGTTTTCTTTCTGCTGTCGGCATAAGGCGGCGATGTTATTATCAAATCTATACAGTCGCCCGGAAACTCCGCGAGAACATCCGCGCTGTCCCCATGAATTATACTGTTTACGGACAAAAGCTTTTTCATTGCCGAACTCCGAGAGCCTGTTTCTCCGCGAACATATTTCGCGCGCGAAAAGCTCGGCCCGAATCATTGTGGCGGAAGCAGCGCAAACACAACACAAGACGCTAATCCGAATGCCCCGCTGTCTATTAGCATATATTACCACATCAGGAGGAGCGGCGTCGAATCAGTCGCCCAGATATTTGCCGAAGAATTCGAAGGTGAGCCGTGAGCTTTCGACAGACGCTGGAGCGTCGGGATAGGTGATGAACGCGTGTTCGGCCCCCTCGAAAAGATGAAGTTCGCAGACGCGCCCCGCCTCCGCCGCCCGCGCGCACAGCGCCACCGACTGCTCGTGCTCCACCAGAGTGTCTTTCGTGCCGTGCAACAGCAACAGAGGGGCCGCGCCCGCCGCGTATGTCACCGGCGACGCCGCCGCCTGCAACTCCGCGCTCCCGCCGTTCTTCTCTCCGAGGAACCTCGGCAGCAGCATCTTGAACGACGCTGTGTGCGGAGCGTCCGCGCGAATGTCCGTCAGCCCGAAGTAAACGACCGCCGCCTTGATCTCAGTGGACGGGTCGGCCCCGTAATCACAGTCAGGCTCGAAGTCCGGATGATTCGCCGTTGCCGCAAGCATGGTCGCCAGATACCCGCCCGCCGAGCCTCCGATTGCCCCTATCTTCGTTGGGTCGCCGCCGATCTGCGCCGCGTTCGCCCTCGCCCACCTCACCGCGCACTTCACGTCCTTGACGCTCTCCGGATAAACCCCGCCGTTCTGTATCAGCCTGTAGTTGACGTTGAACACGACGTAGCCGCCCGCCGCCACTTCGCGCGAAATCCTCGTGTAATGCTCCATGTCCTTGTCGCCGAACATGAAGCCGCCGCCGTGAATCACGATCACTATCGGCAGGGCCGCGTCCCCGGCAGGCCTGTACAAGTCGCCTTTCAACAATGCAGACCCGATCTTCCTGAACACTATATTCTTTTTTACGATCAGCCCGTCCTCGCCCGGCTGGGAGAAATCGATTGCCGGAGCGGGGGGCGCGCTCGCGCCCGGCTCCGCGACAGCCGCCCGACCGCATTGAAAAACAATAAGCCCCGCCGCCAGCAGCGCCGACAATCTCGCTGTTCTATTCATGGATGCCATACCGCCCTCCCGCCGCCGGCAGACCGCCCCGGCGCGATGTCTTTTCCGTGAAATTATTATAAACAATCCCGCGGGTGTCCAGTTTACGGGCTAAAACCGCGCGGCGTTCTCTGCGGCGCGCGCTTGACAAAACCTCGGCAGGAAATGAAAATCACTGGGCCGGATTTTTCTCGAAAGATCCGGAATGACATTTTTCGCCGCGCCACCCCCCGGCGGAACAAGATAGTTCAAGGGCGTATAGCTCAGCGGAAGAGCGCTTGCCTTACAAGCAAGGGGTCGGCGGTTCAAATCCGTCTGCGCCCAACCCGAAAAAACCGCGACGCAAATGAAGCATATATTGTTTTCCAGATGTCCATCTTTCACCAATATGATATAATTTTCAAATGCAACGCATGCAACAATAGCGATGGTTGGCGCGTCAGCCGTTCTTTTTAAACGCGCGAGAAAGACAGTCATTATGAAAGTGTCGGATAATTATCTTCTTTTGATTCATCTGTTTGCTTTCGCCGGTTGGGCATGCTGTGTCTTATATTACATATCGAGTTTTGTGAAAAAAGGATATAAGCATCAGAAACTCTGGCTATTTGTCGTTTTTGCGATAGTTGCGTCCGCTCTTATTGTTCGACTCTACGCCGCTGACAGGGATATTAAGATTTACTATGACGAATACGAAATAATCAATGCGTCAAGAACATTCGCCTCCGACGGGGCTTTTTATATGTGTTCAGGCGGGAATTTGCAAAAGTGCGATTCAAAAGCCCCTATCAATAGACCCGGGGGATTTATTTTTGTAGGAGCAGTCGCAATCGCCCTAACAGGAAAAGACACGCCCGATGTCTTTTTCGACTTGAACGCGATCCTAGGGGCTCTTTCGTTGTTATTGATAGCGGCCGTAGCCTATAACGCGCTTGGAGATTTGAGAGCCGGCGCATACGCCTCCGCCCTCGCTTCGGTTATTCCTATTCACGTTGCTATGGCTTCCAACGCTTCCTCGGAAATGCTCAACTTAGCGATTGTCAGCTCATTCTGGGCGTTCTTTTTCTCTTCAAGCGATAGTATTCCTTTTTCCATTGTTCGCAAACCCGGATCGTTTTTTTCAATTTTGTGCGCAATGCTCACAAGGCCAGAAAATATTGTTTTGCCGGCCTTCTTTTTATTAGCGTCATTCTTGTTTCCATTAGAACCGCTTAAAAAAAGAATCCATTCATTGGTGTCCCAAGCAACGGTATATATGTACGCCTGCCTTTTTCTTTTCCCACTCGTAGACCTGTATTTATACATTTACAGAATCAACAGAAACCACTTTGAAAACATGGTGATTTCCAACATATCGTCGATTGTGGGCGCGAACTTCTCGTACATGTTGAGCAACCCATATATCAGCATTGCGTTTTTTATTCCAGCCGCCATTTCTTTTATCCTTTTTTTCAAGGATAGAAAACACGAGGAATACATCCTGCTTTTGTACCTGCCGTTCTGCTTCTTCTACCTCAGCGCTATGAAAGTGAATATTTTCCAAGGCGATTTGCCAAGAACCCTGCTTGTGATGACGCTTCCCATCGCTGTTTTAGGAGGAGCGGGTTTTTTCAGCGCTTTAATATTGAAGAACCGTTTTAAATACCCGCTCATCATTCTATTTATCGTCCCCTTTGCTTTTTTCAATCCCAAACCGCCTGCTTTTCACCCAGTAATGATAGACTTCAACAAGGATTTGCAAAGCTTAAGCTCGATCGTTCCGGAGGAATGCTCGATAATGACCGTCAACCCGTCAGCGCCGCTTTTTCACTCCCGAAACAAAGCATACGGCATCGACAAACTGTTCGACCCCGCTTTCATGGCCGAGCATAATGAGTGCAAAGCGGTATTGTATGATGTTTTTTGTTCATATCAGTTCCAAGATGTTTGCGAGAGAGCAAAAAACGAATTCCCTCAAAAACTTCTTTATTCAAAAAGCTATAGTTATTTTCGCTACGACCTGACCTTGATTCAATAACATTCCGTCTTTCATAAGAGCATGGCATAATGAAAGCCGGGAAACGAGCAAGTCCGGCGCTATTTCAATCCTTTATATCTGCTCCTCGCGTCTGAGAACCACGAAGTCGCTATCTTGTTGCGCTCGACGGGGTCGTTCCAAGCGGTTCGGGCCAGTTCAAGCGCGCGCGCTTCGGACACCGGAGGCGCGAATGCCGCCGCTGGCGGAGTCTTTCCCGGCCCGGCGGCCTTTTTCCAGCCAGTCGCCAGATCAGCGTGCGTGTCGATTATCAGCGCGCCCACCATGTCGTTTAACAACTCCCACCTCGCCGCGCCTTTCTCAAAATCATAAATGAACCCGCTCTCCATCGCGAACGGGTTCGCCGTAACATTTGTCATCTTCTCGAAACCTTCCGGGTAAAGTTCCGGGAGGATTGACATCTTGTTGAGAGAGAACTCCGTCGGGCCGCCCGGAACGCCCTTCCTGAGCATCCACAGCTTCTGCCCCTCTGGGCTGACACAGAAGCGGATGAACAAGCGGGCGTTGTCCAAATTCGGCGCGCCTTTGAGTATCGCCACCGGGTCGGGCGTTATCACCGTCGCCCGCGCGGGAAGAACGAACCCCAGCAGGTCCGCCCCGGCCTGCTCGATGGCGGAAAAAGCGTAAGTGTCTATCGACAGCCCCGCAGCCACTTCCCCCGTCGCCAGATCCTTGCCTATCTGTCCCGAGCTCTTCGGAAAATTCCTCACATTGCCGCCGATGCGCGTCAGGATGTCCCAACCCTTGTCCCATCCGCTCGCCTGAAGGATTATCTCGTACATCATGTGAACGCTGCCGCTGTGCCGGGGATCGCTCGACCCCACCATGCCCATGAACTTCGGGGACGCCAGATCTTCCCAACTGTCCGGCGTCTCTAGTCCGTACATCTCCAGCAACTTCTTGTTGTAGAGAATCCCGAAACCGGCCAGAGACGCGCCGTGCCACCTGAACTGCGTGTCGTACAACGGCATGCCGTTCAGCTCCGGGGGTATCCTCGCCAGCTCCTCGTCCGGCAGACGGAACGGCTCCAACAGTCCCGCGTCCGCAAGCTCAATGTAAGGGTCAAGCCCGCCTCCGTAAAACACGTCCACGTCTATCCCCTGCGGACTCCTCGAAAAACCCGCGCGGATAAACTTCATATCGTCCGACGTCCCGCCCTGATCAAGCCACGTTATCTTAACGTCCGGCAGCTTGTTTGCAGCCAGCCACTCGCTGAACCCTCTGTCGAATTCCGCCCGAATACCCTCCCAGTGAGGGGATATGACTATCAGCTTGCCTGCAGGCGCGGCGGACTTGTCCGCTGCCGGCTTAGATGAACACCCGGTCCCCGCAAGAATTGCCAGCGCCGCCAGCGCGACCAAAATAAATCTCGCTGGCGCCCCTGCCCGCATCCTCGCTGCTATAAATCCACGCATGCTTTTCTCGATCACCATGACGGATTCCTCCGCAAATTGTTTTCCGCGTTTTCAGTTGGTTCACTGCGAATGCTTACAACTCGGATTTCTACGGCAGAAATCCATTTGAACGCGGATAATCATCGACGAAAAGAATGATAGAATAAAAAAGTTAAAAAGTCCAGAAAAGCGGAAACATAAACATACGCAAATATAGGTAGAGGGTTGTGCACATTATGGGTTTTTCGTATTATCAAGAACTTTTCAACATTTAACGCCCTTATTTATTCACATTTTCACAAAGTTTTCCACAATCCCAACGATCCCAAAACCGTTCGATACCATGTTGCGAATCCCGTGAAAAAGAGGCGATAAAAATATGCGGGCGCGTTACGAGTATATGCGCGTATAGGCTATTTCAGCGCCCTTTGCAAACTATTGCGCACTTTTAAGCATCTTTGTCCATTTTGGCTGTTGCTCTTTGTCTCTATCCTTCTTTTCAAACCACTTTAAAAACCAATCAAAGACCAAAATAGAAACGCAAACCCGAATCCGTCATTAGTATTCGGGAGCGATTTATCAAAGCGGATGAAATTCAAGGCGCAAGGCACATTTTTTAAAGAAGGGGCGGGGTTGCCACGCCCCAAATTGTCGTAATTATTGGGCGCGGAAACCGCGCCCCTACAGAACAAAATAATTGGGCGACAACGAAGCAGTTCGCCGCTTTGAACCATCGCTCTAGAATTCTAACCCGGATTTTTCACGAGAAAAAAACCGAAAAAACTAAGAAAAGAATGAAATGTGGGAAATAACGATTCTATGGGGGACTTCTAAAGGGAGTGAACTGGATTATTGCGGTTTATCCACCCAGAACATCTCAATTGGAGCGCGATTTCTTACATCAATCAAACCCCTAGTCACACATTTGAATTCGGGAGCTATAGCCTCGGACGTTTTTCGGGAGACATTGACCCTTCCCGCCTCGCCCGCCGCTTCTAGCCGGGAAGCAATGTTTACGTTGTCGCCCCACACGTCATAAGAATATTTTTTAGTTCCTATAACGCCCGCCACGACCGGGCCTGAATGCACGCCGACGCGCATCTTGAAAATCGGGCTGTCTCCACTAGAACCTTTCGGCCTGAACTCTCTCACCGCATCCAGCATATCGAACGCCGCCCTGACAGACTTCAACGCGTGTCGCTCGTCTTTCACCGGAACCCCGCAGACTGTCATATAGCAGTCGCCTATGGTTTTCAGTTTCTCCAGACCGTGTTTTTCTGAAACCTCGTCAAACTTCTTAAAAATCTCGTCAAGCCATGAAACCAGAGTCGCCGGGTCGACATTCTCGGCGACAGCGGTGAATCCCACTATATCTGCAAATAGTATTGTCGCTTCTTCATATCTGCGCGCTCTGATTGTCCCGTATTCCTTAAATTCCTTTACAATGTCTTCCGGCAGTATGTTGCGGAGCAGACTTTCGGATTTCTCTTTCTCGCGAGCCAGTCCGACCCTGTTGATTATTTCCCTTTGTTTGAGATGGTATGACAGAGCGCCGACGAATATGCAGATGAAGAAAAAAATCGTCGGATTCATCATCAGCGCGGCAAGAACGGAACGATATTCGACGCCATACAGAAATTCCAAGACGGCGTAATTCGTCAGCCATATCGACCCGCACAGAGCCATCATCGCTCCTGAAGGCGCCGGAAATAAAAACAAAACAAGCATGCTCGGAATAATCATAGCGACGCTCGCGCTGGGGCTGAATTCCATCCCTATGGCCGCAAGCAGCACAACCGCGTTCATCGCATAACAGAACACGCACGCCAGAATGCGCGCGCGCGCCCGGACCGCTGGAAAAACCATCGCAACGGCTGTCGCCGCTGAAACAGCCAGTTGCAAATCCCTCGACATCCTTAGAATGGGAACTTCAAGATATCTCTGCGCGTCGTTTATCCGCAAAAACAAAACGAGCGCAAGCACAAAAAGACTGAATCCCAGCAATATTTTCACAGTTTCCGAGTTGATCTCTCTGAAAAACAGTTCCCGTATCTCTTGGTCGCCTCTTATCGTTTCAGTCTCTCTTTTTGCGTAAAAAAGACTGCTAAGAGCGGTGGGGACAGCCACCGCGACGACCGATATGAACATCCCCGCAGAGATTATCTCGAACACTCTATCAACCAATCCTCTTTTCAGTTATTCGACAATTCTATTGAGAAGCGGCCGCATTATCAACAAAGATCTTGAATCAGGGATTAAAGAAACCGTTCGGCGCGGATGAAATGCGAGTCGCAAGAAGCGCATTTTCGCTTTGAACCCGAATCCGTGACCTCTTAAAAAACGCTTTGCGCGCCTAGAAGAATAAAGCCGGCGCTGTTCTTCGCCGTAGAACACCCCAGCGCAGCTTGGGGACGCCGCCCGGAAAGATTTTTTTAGAGGTCACGGATTCGGGAAGGTTTCATGGAAGCTTTTCGATAATATTCCTTGAAGCGCCGGGTTATTTCAGCAGTCCGTTTACGATTATCTCGGTGGCCTGATCCGGGGAAAGCCCGCGAGACATCAGAAGGTTGAGCTGGTCGGAATCGATGCTGCCGATGGCGGCCTCGTGGGTGATTTTCGCTTTGTCGTTCACGACGACTACCACGGGGGTGGCTTTTGCGTAGGCGGTCTTGCCGGAGATGATTTCGGTGCAGTCCATGTGGCCGCGAGCGCCGTCGCCTTCGCCGATTATCTCCGTATAGATGTCGGTGCGGGCGTTATCTCGAATAACCATGCGGGCTTCCAGAATCGCGTGGGAGTTTGCCCCTTTGAGCCGCGCCCGCTCGCGGATTGTGATGTCGTCGTCGAACTTGCCGTACACTTTGGCGAGCATGTGGCACACCGAGTTGTCGAGACATTCGATGTCGTAGTCGAACTTCATGTTGCCGACCGCGCCCTGAATGAGGCTGAAGCTGTTGTAAAGGCGCGCGCCGTCTTCGAGCGTTATCTTGGCGTTGGGGACAACGCGCACTTGGCCTTTCTCGCCGTGGTAATGGGTCTCGTCGTATGAGTATTCGGAGTTCGGCCCGATGTTGATGCGGGCTTCCATCGCGTGAAGCACGTCCACCGCGTTCGGAAACACGCAGTGCGCGCGCAGGGACACCTTGGAATTCTCTTCGGTGTTGATGTTGATGTTGATTCTCTGAGCGGCCTCCGGGGACATCACGCCGAAACAGAGGTGGAGAGGGTCGTCGAACCTGTAGCCCGCTTTCACGGTGAGGTTTACGAACAACTCGCCGTCTCGCGAGTCGGTCTCGATGACCGCGCCCTCGATCGCGTTCGCGCTTAAAATCTTGTTTTCGTCAATCACGAGGCTGCCTATGTTTTTGCTGTGCAGCGAGTGGATGTTTCCGCCCGCGATGGAATACGCTTCGTCTATTGTTCCTATGGTCACGGATTGACGCTCCCGTTTATGATCTCGTCCAGTCTCGGAGTGTTCACGGTTTCGCAGTAGTCGCAGTGGTTTTTGAAATACTGGACGGCCGCGTCGGGTTTCGCCTCGCGGATGATGCGCGCGCCGCAGAGGATTCCCGCCCTTGTGCTGATGCCGAGTATGTCTTCGGTGTGGGTGATTAGCAGCACGGCCCCGTCCTGCGCCATCCTGCGTATCGCCGATTCCACCATGACGAGGGACACCGCGTCTATGCCGGAGTCAGGCTCGTCGAGGATGGCAAGTTTCGGTTTCGCCGCCAGAACGCTGGCAAGCTCGATGCGTTTGCGTTCGCCCCCGCTAAGTTTGCCGTCTATCACTCTGTCAAGGTATTCTCCGCATGACAGTCCGACGGATTCGAGATGTTCCTCGACTTCCGCGTCGGATATGCCGTTCGGCGCGCTCACCCGAACATAGTCGCGCACGGTCAGACCCTGCACCGTAATGTTCTTCTGCCACGCGAGTATTATCCCGCGTTTCGCCCTCTCGGTCAGCGAGAGATCGTTTATGAGATCATCCTCGAAATAGATGTCGCCTTTTTCAGGTTTTATCAGGCCGAGAATGACCGCCGCGAGGGTGGACTTTCCCGTTCCGTTGCGGCCGAGCAGCGCGTATATCTCTCCGCGGGTCACTTGGAGAGACACGTCGTCGAATATCTTTTTTTCTCCGAGAGTTAGAGTAAGGTTGCGGATTTTCAGCAATAGCGTCACATCCCTTCAGCGCGCATTAATATAGCGCCGGGGCGGTCAAAAAACAAACCGGCGGCCCCGTCGCCGCGCTCCCGACGGCGGGCGTATGGCGTGTTTTGTGAATGTGTGTTATAAATTATATCTATATTATCCGGAGGCGGCCTGCGCCCCCCCGGCAAAGAGGCGTTCGAATGAAACCGGAAAAGACCAGCTACGATTTTCATCAGCTTGAAGTGTTCTGCGGCGTGGTGGAGACAGGCAGTTTCAGCGCGGCGGCCGCGCGGCTGGGGCTGACTCAGCCCACCGTAAGCGCTCACATAATGGCGGTCGAGAAAAACACGGGCGTTTCCCTCATAGACCGCAAGGGCAGAAACGTTCAGCCGACGGCGGCGGGAAGGGTCTTCTACAACCACGCCCTGAAAATGCTGGCCCTCAAAAGCGAAGCCGACAGATCCATCGGGATGCTGGCGGACATCGTGACGGGAAGCGTCGTCATAGGAGGCAGCAACATTCCCGGCACATATTTCCTGCCGCGCTCGATAGCGGCTTTCAGGAAAGAGCGGCCCGGAGTCGCCGTCAGCCTCAAGATGGGCGGCTCTCAGGAAGTGATCGACATGGTCGACGCCGGCGAAGTGGATCTGGCGGTGGTCGGGAAAGTTCCCGCGGGCAAAAATTTCGAATGTCACGAGATATGGGGAGACGAGCTTGTGCTGGTCGCGCATCCGGGGCATCCGCGCGCGGCGGACGCCGCAGTTTCGATAAGGGCGCTCGCGGTGGAGCCGTTCATCATGCGGGAGAAAGGCTCAGCCATGCGCGAGTTCATGGAAAAAACATTTACGGATAAAGGCGTCAAAATCAAAGACCTCAATATTGTTTGCGAACTGGGCGGAACGGAATCGGTGAAACAGGCGGTAATCGCCGGGGCCGGAGTGGCGATTCTATCGTCAAGGGCCATTGAGGCGGAGGAGCGCGCCGGACTGCTTCGCGGAGTTCCGCTCAGAGGCGCGAACATGCGCCGCAGGTTCCTGCTCATCAGGGACAAGCGGCGCGCTCTGTCAGCCGCCGCCGAAGCGTTCCACTCGTTCGTTCTCGGCGACAACCCGTACTGAGAGCAAAAGCAAAGCTCTACCCGGCTTGCTGCCACACTTGCCACAGTATCAGCTTTTCAGAATAACGCCGCGTTAGACGGCGAAACGGCTGTTGTGTCCGCCGAAGGGATTGGGCACGCAGTCCTTGCACGCGGGGTCCAGCCACCACTCGCGGTCCACCAGAAACTTGTACTCGTATTGTCCGGTCGCGAGCATGACGGTCTTTTTCCAGACGCCTTTGGAGTCTTTCTTCATTTCGTGCTTCTCGTTGTCCCAGTTATTGAATGTGCCCACCACGGCTACCCGCGAAGCGTGCGGGGCGTCAAGCGAGAACGTCACTCTCTTGGTTTCGACTTTCTTTTTGGCGGCGGGTTTCTTCGCCGCCGTCTTTTTCGCCGCTGCTTTTTTTTCCATTTTCTCTCACTCCCTCTCGATTGTCTCGAAAAACCCGGAGAGAATCATAAGTGTGCTTTGGTTTGAGATATATCATAGCATGAAAGCGGTTTCAAATCGACACCGGGCGCGCAAAATATGCGGAGAGGGGCGGTAGAGGCGGTGGCGCGCGCGGCCTGATCTCGAAAAACGGTCGGCGGCCCCGGAGGGTTTCCGGGTTTTATTTTCAAACCGGAGGTCATTACCCTATAATAACTTTGGATTGTAATATTGGGCGCGAATTTTTGCGGCATGTGGAAAGAGGAGGCGCTGAAATGAAAGGCAACGACACGATGAAGCTGTTTCTGGGGTGCGGGGGGATTCTGCTGGTCGGACTGCTGATTGTGGCTATGATAGGCGTCCGCTCGTACAACCGGATGGTGACGATGAACGAGGGCATAGACGCGCAGTGGGCTGAGGTGGAAAACCAGCTCAAGCGCAGAAACGACCTGATCCCGAACTTGGTGGAGACGGTGAAGGGATACGCGGCGCACGAGAAGGAGATATTCATAGACATAGCCGAGGCGAGGTCGAAGCTGGCGGGAGCCGGGTCGGTGAAGGAGACGGCGGCGGCTGACGGGGCGATGCAGAGCGCGCTCTCCCGGCTGCTTGTTATCGTCGAGCGGTATCCGGACCTGAAGGCGGACAGGCAGTTCATCGCGCTTCAGAGCCAGCTCGAAGGAACAGAAAACAGGATAACGGTGGCGCGCGGCAGATATAACGAGAGCGTGCGCGCTTTCAACGTGATTGTGAAACGCATTCCGGGCAGGTTCTTCGCCGCGATTTTCGGGTTCGGTCCTCGCGAATTCTTCGAGGTCCCGGAAGCCGAGCAGGCGGTTCCCAAAGTTGACTTCGGAACGAACAAGTAGAAAAGAAGCGGATGCCTGAATTCAGACAGAACAGGATAACCGGCGAGTGGGTGATAATCGCGTCCGAGCGGGCGAGCCGTCCGGAGGACTTTCATCGCGACACCTCCAAGCCGAAACCGCCGACGCACAACCCGGCCTGCCCGTTCTGTCCGGGCAACGAGAGGATGACTCCGACCGAGATTATCGCCGACAGGCCGCCCGACACCGCGCCGGACTCAGAAGGCTGGAACGTCCGCGTGGTCCCCAACAAGTACCCCGCGCTCGACCCGTCAAGCGAGGTGGACTGGTTCGAGGAAGCAAATCTCTTCAACGGCATAGCCGGGTTCGGCGTGCATGACGTTTTCATAGACACTCCCCGGCACGACCTCACCATTGCGACAATGAGCCGCCGCGCGGTCGAAAAGCTGTTCTTCGTCTATCGCGCGCGCTACAACCAGCTCGAAAAAAACGACAAGATTCTGATGATAAACATCTTCAGAAACTACGGGGTGAAAGCCGGCGCTTCGCTCGAACACCCTCACTCTCAGGTTCTCGCCACTCCGATAATTCCCACCCGGACGCAGATTCGGCTGAACGTGGCGAAGGAATACTACGACATTCACAAAAGGTGCATCGTGTGCGACACGATAGAGGCGACGCTGAAAGCGAAGGAGCGCGTCGTGCTGGAGACGGAGCGCTTTATAGTGTTCGAGCCGTTTGCGTCTCAAAGCCCGTTTGAGACGTGGGTCGCGCCGAAGCGCCATTGCGCGTCTTTCGGGGAGGCGCTCGACGCCGAAATCGTCGAACTCGCCCAGATTATGCGGGATATCCTTCACCGCATCTACGTCGGCCTCGGCGACCCCGACTACAACTATTTCATTCAGGCCAATCCCGCGCGGACGAAACACCGCGACAAATATCACTGGTTCGTTCAGATAATGCCCCGCGTCGTTCCCTCCGTCGGGTTCGAGCTTTCGTCCGGCATTTATATCTGCACGTCGAAGCCGGAAGACACGGCGAGATTTCTCAGAAGCATTTCTCCCCCAAGATAAACATTCCGGACGCGCGTCTTACGAAGCCGAACCGGTTGTCCGATGCGATTTTGACAAAGGCGTCGGGCGGCGTTAACATTTATTAAAGCGAAGCAGGACGGACGGCCGCGGGCAGAGATGCCTGAGGAAAGTCGGGACACCGCAGGGCAGGGCGCCGGCTAACAGCCGGGGGGGGCGACCCCACGGAAAGTGCAACAGAAAGTATACCGCCGATGGCCGGACGGCGAGAGCCGAAAGGCACAGGCAAGGGTGAAAAGGCGCGGTAAGAGCGCACCGGCGTCGTGGCGACACGGCGGCCCGGCAAACCCCGCCCGGTGCAAGGACAAGCAGGGGCTGACAGGTTGCCCGCCTAGGCGGGGATTCTGAACTCGATCCCCGCGCGAAGCGCTTCGAGCGCGTCGCAGCCCCGGGTAGTCCGCACGAGACGCGCGGCAACGCGCGCCCCAGATAAATGGCCGTCACGGTCCGCGCAATCCTCCTTCGCGGAGGCGAGCGCGGGCTTGGACAGAATCCCGCTTACAGTCCTGCTTCGCGCAAATTGAGAGCCTCCGCTCGAGGGCGGAGGCTCTCTCCTTTTTTGGAGCCTCGGCGCCCGCTCTCTTCAGGCGGGTTGACTTTGCGGCTCTTTAATTTTATTGTGATTGCATAATATGTTCGCGGAGGAATACATCTGATGAGATTATTGACGGCGCTGACGGTTATGTGCGTTGCGGCAGCCGGATTTCTGTCAGGGGTTTCGGCCCCGGTTTCGGCGGAGCCTTGTCCGGCGTTCGTGGCGGGCGTGGTGGGCGACGTCCAGTTCAGGGAGGCGGATGAAAACGATTGGGAGCCGGTCGAACTGGACATGTGCCTTTATGTGGGCGATCAGATAAGGACGATGAAGGACAGCCTCGCGGCGCTCAAGATGGAAGAGAATGTGGAGGTCAGGGTAAACGCGTTTTCTGTGTTCAAGGTCGGAAGCTTAGACAAAGACAAAAAGAGGCCGAACCAGCTCGACATGAAAAAGGGCGAGGCATGGGCGAAAGTAAGCAAGATCGAAAACAAGGAAACGGCTTTCGAAATCAGGACTCCCACCGCGCAGGCGGGTGTGCGGGGAACTGAGTTCAACGTCGAAGTGGACGAAGAAGGCGGCACTAAAGTCAACGTGCTTGAAGGCGCGGTCCGCATATTCAACGAACTGGGCGAAGTCCTCGCCGAAGCGGGCATGTTCACCGAAGTCCTCAAGGGAAAAATCCCTCTCGACCCCGCTGAATTCGACATTGAGGCGTTCAAGGGCAAGCTCGACGCGTGGAAAGGACAAATCTCCATCGGCGAAGTGAAGGAAGCGATGAAACAGAAGATCGAGGAGAAAAAGGACGAAGTCAAGAACAACGTGAAAGGGAAATTCAAATTCTGACGCCGACCGGGAACAATGGCGCGCCGGCGCTGGTTTGATGGTAGACGACAATGTCCGCTCCGAGAGGCGGGCGCGAAGAAAGGCGGAAAGCTATGGGAGCCACGAAAGTTGATGGAAACGACAAAGGAAAAGTCAGAATTTTCACGTTGAGCACGTGCATCTGGTGCAAGAAGACGAAAGAGTTTTTAGCGCAGAACAACGTGGCGTACGAGTACATCGATATGGACAAGTTGGACGCGGATGAGAAGGACGCGGCGCTGGTCGAGCTTAAAAAATGGAACGAGAAATGTTCGATGCCTACAGTTGTCGTGAACGACAGCGTCTGCATAGTCGGGTTCAAGGAACAGGAGATACGGGAGGCGTTGTCTCTATGAGCGGCGCGGGGACGGAAGGCGACAGGGAGCGGCGGGTCGAGGCGAAATACGAGAAGCTGAAAAAAGAGGCGGCGGCGGGCGGATACTTCCTGAATCCCGACGAGCCGTTCGCCAAGGACTTGGCCGAGAGTCTGCTGGTGAACGAGGAAAGATACGGATACGCGGCCTGCCCCTGCCGGTTGTCCGGCGGCAGGCGGGAGTTGGACCTAGACATAATATGCCCCTGCGACTACAGGGACGCCGATGTTGAAGAACATGGAGCGTGTTACTGCGCGCTTTATGTGTCCGGCGAGGTGGCAAGAGGCGAAAGAGAAGTAGCGCCTGTGCCGGAGAGAAGGCCGGACGCGCTGATAGAGGCGGCCGCCAAGGGCGGGCTGCCTGTTGCCGCGTCGCAACCGGCGGAGCGCGCGCCGTCCCAAGGGGCCGCTTTCGGCGGCTCGTCCGCCATTCCTGTCTGGCGCTGCAAAGTGTGCGGCTACCTCTGCGCCCGCGACAACCCTCCCGGCGTTTGCCCCATCTGCAAAGTAACCAAAGACAGATTCGAAAGATTTTAGTGAAAGACAATAAAGGGGAAACTTTTTCAAGAGTTTTTCCTTTCTTTTTTTCATCTTTTCCCCCATTTCTTTCCTCTCGTTTGCAAGTTCGGCATGTCATCATATTCACCGCGCGAAAGTTGTGTGCTATGCTTTCATCTTGCGCGGGAAGAACAGCGGCCCCGCGCCCCTCGCGGGCGGCGGGCGGGGAGATGTCTAATCCATGCATCGGAAAAGGAACGTAAAAACATGAACGGCGGCGTAAGAGTCAAAGATAAATTCAGGAGCGCATACACGCCCGAACAGTGGCTCGGCGTTCAGATCGAGGCGATGGGAGAGGAGCGGTTTTATGACAAAACTCCTATTTCCGGTTGGCAGATAAGAACGGCCATTTACAACAGGCCCGGAGACTACAAGTGGATAGACGGGAAATGGCGCTCGTACTCGCCGGGAGAAATTTGGGGAGGGGCCGGATTAACCGCTTTTTTCAGATGCGGGTTCCGCGTCCCGAAATCGTGGAGCGGCGCTCGCGTCATGCTGCGGCTGAAACCCGGCGGAGAAGGATTGCTGAAACTCAACGGCGCGCCTCTGGCCGGATTGGACATAAACCATGACACGGTGTACGCGACGGAGCGGGCGCGGGCCGGAGACCTGCTCAAACTTGAGATCGAACAGAACTCCACAGAGATGGAAATCGCCGGGTTCGAGCATAAATTCGAGCTTTGCGAGGCCGTCCTTCTGGACAGGGAAGTCGAGGACGCGTATATCGATTTCAAATGCGCCTACGCCACGCTCTTGTCTGAATATTCGGCTGCGGACTTGAAGGCTTTTCTGTTCAAGGAAATCAGCGCGGCGATGGCTCTCGCGGACTTTCACGCGGCGGACAGGGGAGCGTTCAGGGAATCGCTGTCGGCGGCGCGCGCCGCGCTGCGAAAAGCCGTTATTGATTCGGGCGCGTTTCCCGGCGCGGGCAGCCTCGGCATGGTCGGCCACAGCCACATCGACCTCGTTTATCAGTGGAGCTACAAGGAGTTCCTGCGCAAGATAGGCCGCACCCATTCCACCGCTCTCAACATGACCCGCGAGTTCCCTGACTACATCTTCAGCCAGAGCCAGATGAAGCTTTACGAAGACCTTAAAACTTTATACCCGGAAATTTACGACGGAATAAAACGGCGCGTCCGGGAAGGCGCGTGGGAAGTTTTGGGCGGGATGTGGGTGGAGCCTGACTGCAACCTGATATCGGGCGAGTCGCTGATCCGCCAATTCCTTCACGGGCGCGCGTTCGCTGCCTCCGAGTTCGGCGCGGAATCCCCGATATGCTGGCTTCCGGACGTGTTCGGCAATTCTTGGATCATGCCCCAGATACTTCTGGGTTGCGGCGTCCGTTTCTTCATCACAAACAAACCGGTGACATGGAACGACACAAACGAGTTTCCGCACAACACTTTCTGGTGGGAAGGGCCGGACGGCTCGCGAGTTTTCGCGCATCTGCCCTCCACCCACTTCGGCGCGGTGGTCGAGCCTGACACCCTGATGAAGAACTGGAAGGAATACAAGCAGCAGGCGCATTGCGGAATAGCAATGTACAACTACGGCAAAGGCGACGGGCGCGGCGGCCCGATGAGGGACGATGTTCTCGCCGGACGCAGGTTCTCCGAGTTCCCCGGAGTCCCACGCTCCGTTTTCTCCACCGCCGAGGACGTTTTAAAGAGAATGGAGGCTGCCGCCGGAGACCTGCCCGTCTGGAAGGATGAAATATATCTTGAAACCCACAGGGGCACATACACCACGCAGGCGATACTGAAAAAGTTCAACAGGAAAAACGAGATAAACTTCTGCGTCGCGGAAGCGATGTCGTGCGCTGCGGCGCTTGCCGGCTGCGGCGGCCCGAAAGCGGATCTGAACGATGGATGGAAGATCGTTCTTAAAAACCAATTCCACGACATACTTCCGGGGTCCCACGTGACGGAAGCGCGGGAAGAGGCGGTAGAGGAATGCGCTCAGGCCGCCGCCATCTGCCGCGCCGCTTTCGACAAAGCGGCGTCGGCGATAGCCTCGAAAATCGAGCCGCCGTCGCCTTCCGCGCCCGCTGCGGCGGTCTTCAACTGCAGACCGTGGGAACGCGCCGATTCCGTGGAAATCGAGTTCGCCGCGCGGATGAAAAAATTCTCCGTCCTAGACTCTGAAGGCGTGGAAGTCCCCTTCCAAGTCCTTTCGCGCGGAAAAGACAAAACGCGGGTTCTAATATGCGCGCGCGGGCTGCCGCCGATGGGATACGCAACGTTCACGCTCTCCCCGGAACCGGGCGATGAGCCGACTTCCCCGTTCAGCTTCGACGGCCGCTCCGCCTCCAATTCTTTCTTCAAAATCACGTTCGCGGACGACGGCTCTCTCGACAGCGTTTTCGACATTCTGAACGGCCGCGAGGCGCTCGCCCCCGGCGGCGGCAACCGGTTCAGGATTTTTCAGGACACGCCCGGACGCTATGCGGCTTGGGATATCGTGCCGATGTACAAAGACCTCGAAATGGCTATGCCCGGCGCGGAGAGTTCAGAGGTCGAGGAGTCCGGCCCCGTCCGCATGGTTATCCGCCAGACGCGCTCTTTTTATCGCTCAAAACTCACTCAGAGAATTATCCTTCATAGGGACATTCCAAGAATCGACTTCGAGACGGAGATCGACTGGCGCGAAAGAGACAGGCTGCTGAAGGTCGAGTTCCCCGCGGCGGTCAACGCCATGCGCGCCACTTACGACCTTTCCTGCGGCCACATCGAAAGGCCGACCCACTACAACACTTCTTGGGACCGCGCGAAGTTCGAGGTCTGCGGTCACCAGTGGGCGGACATCTCGGAAGGAGACTACGGGGTCAGCCTGCTCAACGACTGCAAGTACGGGCATGACATATTCGGAAACGTCATAAGGCTTACGCTGCTTAAAGGCGCGCAGTCGCCGGACCCGACATCAGACTTGGGCAAGCACGAGTTCACATACAGTCTGTATCCGCACGCGGGCGGATGGCGGGAGGCGGAAACGCCCCGGCGCGCTTGGGAACTGAACGATCCGGCGACTGCGGTCGCTCTCGGCGGCGCGGCGGCGGCGCGGCGCTCGCGCGGACCCGCCCTGCCCCATCAGGCTTCTTTCCTGTCCATCGACCGCTCTCATGTCATGCTCATGGCTTTCAAAGCGGCGGAGGACGGCGACGGGTATATCGCCCGCTTCTGTGAAATCGAGAACAGGCGCGGAAAAACCAAAGTGGAATTCTTCCGGCCTGTCCGGCGCGCCGTCGAATGCGATTTGATGGAAAACAAAACAGGCCCGGCGACAGTATCGCGCGGCGCCCTCTCTTTCGATATCGCGCCGTTCAAAATCAAAACGTTCAGGCTGTTTTTCGCCTGACCCGCGAAGGTTGAGCATAGAAACAACGCGCTCTGAATTGACAACGGCAGATGGACGGAGATAGACTAAATTTTATCAGAACCACAACCCGGTCGCGGGCTTAGGAGGTTGCGATGTCTTCGGAATCAAAAGCGACATATAACCAGAAACTACAGAGGGAGAGAGGCGCGGGCATCATTCAAACGCTCATCATCGTTCTAGTTCTTGGCGTAGCGGCGTTCTTTCTTTTCAATCCTGTGAAAAATCGCGTCATTGCTCAAGCATGCAGGCAGAAGCTGTCTGTTATCAGAACTCTGCAAGAGAAGTTTTTCTCGACGAACGGCTACTACGCCGAGCATCCGGACGACCTCAAGGCGATGAAAAACTATCCCGAACTTGAGCCTTCCTGCATCAGGACGGGACAGGAACTCGAATATTTCAGAGGCCCGCGAGACGACGTAAACTTTTGGGAGATCAGCATAACCATAACCGGAGAATGGGAAAACCAATGTTTTCTGACCGCAAACAGAAGCGGCGTGTTCGCCGAAGGCGTCTGCGCTTCTAAGAAAGACATGAAGAAAGCGGCCGAGGCTGAATCCCAGAGCGAAGGTTATTGAGAGGAAAAACAACTTGTTTATACGGGACACAGCTTACAAGACGCTGCGCGGGGTGGAGGCGGAAATTGACGCCTTGGCGGCGCGTTCGGGAGCGGAAATAGCGCTGCTTGGCGAATCGACCGAAGGCAGACCAATTCGCGCCCTCTGCTTTGGCGGCGGAGACTACCGCAAACCGGAGTTGCTTTATTATGCGCTCGAACACTCAATGGAATATATTGGCGCGGAGGCCGCTCTTGACGCCGCCCGGCGGCTGGCGGACGGCGAATGCTCCGCGTTTCTAGATAAGATGAATGTCTGGATCCTTCCCGTTCTGAATCCCGACGGCTATGCGAGAGTCGAGAAACAGCTTTCCAGCGGACTTGGCCTAGCCTTCGCGCGGAAAAATGCCTCCGGTGTAGACCTCAATAGGAACTTCCCCGTAGCCTTCTATCACTTCCCGGGTTCAGTCTTCGCGGGCAGCCCCCTGAAGTTTTCACCTCATTATCGTGGCCCCGAGCCTTGCTCCGAGCAGGAAACGCGCGTCTTCAGGGACTTCATTCTAGGCAGAAATTTCAAAATCAGCTTGGCTTTTCATTGTTTCGGCGCAAGCATTCTGTACCCGTATTTTTACAAGAAGAGCAAATGCGGCGCGCACGACACATTAGCCGCTCTGGCAGGAAAGATGTCCTTCGCGCAGAGTTCGCCTTACTCAGTAAAGCCCGGCCATAAGCTCTATCTGACTAACGGAAGCTCCGCCGACTGGCTTTACGACGAGCAGGGCATCCTTGCGATGGTTATGGAAATAGGAAAATTAGGCGTTAAAGCGGACAGGCCTGAATCTTGGATCAATCCATTCTTCTGGTTCAACCCCGTCGACCCCAGAGAGGAACTGGACAACATAGTCCCCGCAAGCCTCAAGCTTGTCGAGGAAACCGCGTCAAGATTCGGCGTCAACTAACCCGCATTTTTCGCCAGCGCGAACTGCCATACTCCCCTTTTTTTCACGAGACACAAACTAAACCCGATTCCGTCATTAGGATTCGGGAGCGATTATTCAGAGCTGATGAAATGCGGAACACAAGGCGCATTTTTGCAGTAGGGGCGGGGTTGCCCCGCCCCAAACTATCGTGGTTATTGGGCGCGGAAACCGCGCCCCTACTGAACAAAAGAATGTGTCGCCAACGAAGCTGTTCGCTGCTATGAAAATCGCCCCGGTTCGTCGGCTCTATCGACGAATCCGGACTGAAAACACTGTCTGAGTTCGATTTGCCGCCCGAAAAAAAACAACAGCGCGCCAAAGAAAAAGCCGCCTCGCGGCGGCTTTTTTATGCAAAATGTGTTTTTCTAAAAACCCTTAAACGATTACCACGCCTGCTCTTTTCCGAATCCGGTTTTCAGAACAGAAAAGTCCTGCATGGTAATGTTGCCGTCGCCGTTCACATCAGTGTTCGCGCATGTATAGGATTCGTTATTAACTGTTACTACGGTTTCTGCCCCCAAGCCAAAACACAGCTTCAACGGTCCTAGGTCGGCGATAGAAATTTTTCCGTCGTCGTTAAAGTCGCCTGCGTAAAGATCGTCCACCATCCTAGCGTAAGTTCCTGTGCCGGACACAGTGACTGTAAACTCCGAGCCGAGGATATACTTGGAGTCGAGCCTTACTGTGTGATTCCCAGCCGGAAGGCCCGATATTTCGAACATGCCGCTTGCATCCGTCACGTCTTCTTCCGCGCCGTTAACATACACCTTGACGCCTTCTTTCATAACATTGATCTTTGCCAACCTGACCGCGCCGAATGCGTCGTTGCCGTCGGAGGCGAAGAAAGTCTTGGTTTTACCGGCCATGATAAAAACCGTGTTTTCGCCGGCTTCGGCCGCTGTAAAAATCTGTTTGCGTTCATTCTGATTTGAAAATGATATCAACTGTTTTGTCGATGGTATTATCACCGAAAGGTCGTAAGTGGGATGGAACTGAGAGAGGTCTGCGGTCATGAAAACCGCGCCGGGCTCCTCGACTTCGATGCGGACAGGCCATATTCTGCCGGGTTCGTTTGCGTCTTTGAGTTGAATGCTTCTTGCGGCGATTTTCGCGTCGGTCGTCAGCACATACCCGTTGACCACCGCGTCCTCGGAATTGCCGGTGAGGCTCATGCCGGGCATGGGCGGCGGCTTAAGCAGTTCGGTCGCCGCTGAACCTTCTCCCACCCGAATTGGGAACATATCAGTTTTGTTTGTGGTGGAAAACGTCAGTTCGGCGTGCCAGTTGTCCACCGTGCCCGCCGCGAACGCGAACGCGGGGAGCGCCATAGCTAAGAACGCCGACGCCAGCGCTGTCTTCACTCTGCTCATTGTGCACCTCTTCAGATTTGCTTTCTCGATACGGACGCAATGCCGCTTGATGTTTTTCTATAACGCCAAACAACGGCATTCGCGCCATTCTGATTCACTTATATTTTACCACATTCGTCAATTTTCAACATTGTTTTAAAAAATATAGTCTGACTTATGGAGAAGCGATTTTTAGGATCACGCCTCTATTTGTTTTAATCCAGTAGCCTTTCCATGCGGATAGGCTGAATGAACTGTTGCTCAGCCGGGCGGTGTAAGAACCGGAAGAATAGTCGTAAATATATCGGGACACCCATCCGATGGCTTCCGCTTCTGAGAGGGGGACTTCCGCCGGATTGTCCGTCAGCGCAACCCTGATACTGGAATCCGCCCACGGCACGGCGGCGTTGAATGGATTCCCGAACATGTTCCATCCGGAACCGAGAGGAACGGACGCGGTTGAACCGGAAGACCGAGGGCAACCGTTTGCGGTTATGGGAGCGGGCGCCGTGTTGTTGAACCAGAATCCCCTGCCCGTCTGGCCGACTCCGGGAAATCCCGCGTCTGTGTCGGCGTAGAAAAGCTGTGTCGCGGGAGAATACGCTATGAGAGAGCCGGTATAGCTCAAAGCCGTCGCGGGCGCGGACGCGTTCGGCACGAACGGCAGAGAAACGAGATGCCACCCCGCCGCGAGGTTTCCGGATGTGAACGCGTTCGAGCATCCTGCGACCGCCGTCAGGCTGAGCGTGAAGCTCAGAGGCTCTCCGGAAACCGCCAGCGGGCTTGTGTTGTTCACCACTATCACTATTTTCGAGTAAGACGAGCCGAAGCCTTCGAGCGTGGTCGAGCCTGTTCCTGCCGCCGCGATGTCCAGATTGCTTACGGAGAACCCGCCTCCGCTGTTCACCGCTATTGCCGCCAGTTTCCATGTGGCGGAAGAAGGCCCGGTGAAGCTTATCGTCACCCTTCGCGCTGTCGTGTCCGGCGCGGTCACGGAGTAATACCTTGCGGCCAGATGCGCCAGCGTCTGCGTGCGCGACACCGGGAACGTCGATGACAGCGCGGTCACAGTCACGTCCGGGAAATCCGGATGCGAACCGTCAACGAAATCTTTCGTGTAAAACGCCGTCGAGTAGTCCCTGTATACAGTCTCGATGTCCGTCCCGTACCCGGAAAGCAGAGAATCTATTAGCGGGACTTCGGTGACTTGTTCGGCGCACCACGTCTGGGCCGACAGCGAAAGGCAGTTCTGCTGAAGAGCTTTCCACAGGTCCATTACGAACTTGTCGCCCGTCACCCGTTCAGTGATATATCTTAAAAAAATCGCCGAGCCGTATTCGAGACCGCGGTCGGCTTTGTCTATAGGCTCGGATGTTCGGCTTTTCCTGTAAGTATCCACAAAGCCGAGATAGTCGTTCACGTCCGGATACACCTTTTCCTCCATCCACACAGAGGACATCTCCATGAGCCACGTGGAGGGGGAAATATGGTTCATGCCGAACTGGACGGCGTGGAAGAATTCATGCGCGGCCAGCACTTGGCTGAATTCTTCAAGAGTAATGCCTCCAAACCCATATGTGGCGTAATCGTTGTCTACTTCTATGAAAGATTCCGCGTAGGAGGGGTTGCTGTATTCAGTCGTTGTATGCGTGCGGCCGACATAGCCAGTCGGAATACCTGAATAGTCATTCATCAGATCGCAGACGTAAACCTCGTATTTTCCGCCGGTGGAAGTTCTGGGAGGGGCCGGAAGACCGAGTTCGTTTATCTGTACGTCCCACACTTTTTCATAAATCGCCGCCAGCATATCTATGTAGTCCGCCGCCGCCGCGTGAGAGCCTGTAGCCGTATAAATAATTTTAAAATTGGTAGTGACTCGGGTTGAAAGCGTAGAACTTGAAAGAGCGCTCTGGCAGGTCGTGGACGAGCCGAAGTTCAGCCACAGCCGCTGATTTCCTTCCCAGTCGGTGACCTGAATTACCGAGGAAAGAGACTCGCGGGTCTGGGGCGAAAGGTTGTCCCAATTGCGGACGAGGCGAAGTCCCGCAAGAGTCGCGTCTACGCCGGGCCTGTGAGGCTCGGAAACGCCGATTCTGTCCGCCTCCGCCCCTTGAAGCTCCGCCTGCGCTCCCTCTTCGTAATAGTATCTGAAATCATTGACAATGTCGGCTTCGGAAAAAGGCGTTTCTGCGAATACCGCTTGCGAAACGACCGCAACCGCGAATATAACCGCCACAAATGCTCTTTTTATGAGCGCCGCTCTTTTTACCTGTTGCATCACAGTTTTCTTCATTCCTTAATAATAATCCCTATTATAAATTAATTCAAAATTAATCATAATGGAATAACTGTTATCGGCAATGGAAAAAGCAGAAATATATTTCTTCGCCAAGGGAATAAATGGCGGGGTTCAGGAGTTATTCTTCGATGACGAACATGCTCGGAAAAACAAGCGCGCAACCGTCGCGATTCGCTTTGAGAGCGAAACCGCGCCACGGTTCGATAGTGACGCCATCCGTAATGCCGTACGGGCCGTCAAAATCGTTGGCGGCTGGATCGAACAGCCATATATTTGCGTCCGTGCATTCAGCGGCCTGAGTTGAACCCAGCGCGGACACCGTTCCATAGTAATCGACGGCTATCGACGCGCTCCATGTCATTGATTTGTCGTATGGCACGCCGACGATATTCCATCCTTCTCTAATCGGGACGAGATTCGTGTTAGATTTGACGCCAGTGGCGGTGATTGTGCGGGCGGTTGGGAAAAATACCCAATACGCAATGCCGGGGACGGTGGGGTCCATTCCGACGTTGAAAACATATGTGTTGTTTTTGAGTTGGAAGAACTGCAGGTCTGTAACGCCGAGCGCCAGTCCGGGAGAGTAGCTGATAGAAGGCTGCATAGGGATTCCGACCAAGTTCCATCCGGGCTGAAAGTCGTGATTCATAACGACGGGTGGCACTGAACGCACGATGATTATGGCGGCGGGGCTGAAGTCGCTGACGTTGCCCGCCAAGTCGGTGGCGCGGGCATATACGTAGTTGACTCCGAACTGCAGACCAGAGATATACATCGAGTATGAGCCGTTCGAGGCGGTTATCGCTTTGCCGTCCGGCGTCGGCTTGACGTCTGGAATGTTGACGCACGCCGAATTGGCGTATGACCATATCTGAAGAGTCCCGCAGGACTGGCTGGTATAGTCCTCGTCTATGCGGCCGTCGCCGTCGTTGTCTATGCCGTCCATGCCGTTGGGTTCCTCGTCGATGCGGCCGTCGCCGTCGTTGTCTATGCCGTCGTCTGCGGTAAGCGGGGTTATGCGCAATACGGCGAACGCTTCGACCGTCGCGTAAACCTCCGGCAATCCTCCCTGATCCAGAACTATGCCTGAACCTGTCGTCTGATCGAAATATGTTTCGACGTTCTGAAGAGTAAGCGAAGGAGCGCGCGGAGGCTTGGTGTCGATTACGAACCTGTCCCCGATCAGAGGCGCGGAGGCGGAAGCTTGGTTTCCGGCGACATCCGTCGCGTTCATCGTAACGTAAGCAATGCCGTCCTCGTGAGTCGAGCCGTTGTCCGTCATGGCCTGATATGAGTAAGAATAAAGAAAATCGCTGCCTGAGACCGCAGTCACAGCCGCGGAAACCGCGTCGCCGGTTCCCTGCTGCTCTACATTCACTGTGGGAGCCTCGTCTAGCAACTCATAGGATCGGATTCTCATATATATATTGCCTGCCTTGGTGATTGGCAGGAGATTGATATCCTTATCGATTGTGAATGAAAAATTAGAGTCCTTCCAATATGTGATTTCGAACTTGGGAGGTTTGGTGTCGATGGCGAGATATCCGCCAATGTCAGGAACGGTTCCGGCGGGAGTGGTGTTGCCCTGTTTGTCCGTGCCGATTACGACAATTTTCGCGTCGCCGTCCACATAGGTGGGAGAGCTTTCGGCGCTTACCAAGAACGAGCCTTTGAACTGTGTGAACGAGCCGCCGATGGAAGTTGTGGTAACGTTTGCGACGCCATAGCTGCCTTGAGTTTCCACGCTGAATTTCGGCGGGTTCGGATTGCCGCTCAATTCGAGGTCTTCTGACGCTGAAATGAGCATATAGACCATGCCGGCTTTTGCCGTCTGTTTGGTGGAAGCCGGGGTGACGGGCGGCAAAGGCTGGGTTAAATTGGTGTCGCTGAAGTACGTCACGTTGAACTTTGGCGGGCCGGAATCGCGCACTATGACGCATTTGCCGAGCGCGGCGTTGTAGAACGGGGTGAGCGGCGAGCAACCGCGCGTTCCAGAGTTGCCTCCGGCGTCTATCACCAGACCTTCGATTATATTCGCCCCTTCCGCGAGGAAAATTCCCGGCGGGTCTTCGTCGATAAGGCCGTCAAAGTCGTCGTCTGAGCCGTTTACCGGATCTTCGTCGACAGCTCCGTCGCTGTCGTAATCGATTCCCAGAGAGAACTGACCGGCGGCGTTGGTAAAAACAGTTCCAATATACAGGTTATTTACATATATATTGACGCGAGAGTTGGCTTCCGCAGGGTTGGCCGTAAAGCCGGTCAGCGGCGAAGTGGTCAGAGTGGTGGGCGTTGTGACGCCGTTGAAGATCGGCGGGCCGGGAGGCTCGGTGTCAACGTTGAACGCGTACACCACGCTCGACGAGCTTCTGTTGAAAGCCTGATCGTAAGAGTAAATTCTCCAGTAGTATTTTCCGTCCTGAAGTTCATGGGCGAAGCAGGATGAAGCCGTTCCGTCCCAAGAACATTTAGTGTCGGCCACGCACGATGTCTGATCGGAATAGTTCGCGCATCTGCCGGGCAGAAGGATGTCCGCCGGCAATATCGTTATGCTGAATGTGGTCGAATAGTTGTCGTCTTGAACGTCTTTGTCCACGATTATAGAAGAGAAATTGGATTGTTGAGAGACTTGGACTTTGTACTTTAACATATCGGACGCGCGCGGTGAAATCCTCCAGCGCAGGTTCGGCGTCGAGTCGCTGACTATCTGGTTGTGAGTCGGCTCTATCGGGGCCGGGGCGGCGGGCGGAACAGTGTCCACCGTGAAGCTGCCTGTCGTGTAGATGACGTTGCCTGCGAGGTCTCTTACGAAATACGGGCTGTTTGGATCGATGTCTCCGACTGTTATCGAAGCGGTCCCGTTGTACGCCGCGCCTGATACTATGTTGTACGCGCCCGCATAATCGTATTGAGAATCCGCTTGGTATTCGAGTTCGATATAGCAGCCGCTTCCGGGTTGAGGGCCGAACGAGCCGACATCCTCGTCAATGTGTCCGTCGCCGTCGTCGTCTATGCCGTTAAGGTATTCCTCGTCGATGAGTCCGTCGCAGTCGTTATCCAGCCCGTCATTGAGGACGGGCGTGGCGTGGAAGTTCGCCTGTTTGACGCGGGCGCGGAAGGAGTCGCCGACATATTTCGACACCGAGCAGGCCACTCGAACACCGTCGCCGTCCGGCGTCAACTCCAGCTCTCCCTCGACGCCGTTTCGGTTGACGTCCAGTCCGGCGAGCAGAGGCGTTGCCGCGCACTGGATTTCAGGGGGCTGCGAGTCCACCATGAATTTGTCGCCTGACGCGGGAGCCTGATGATTCAGGATGTTTCCATACAGGTCTCGCGTTGTGAAATACAAATACGCCAAACCGTCCGAATAGACTTGTCCGGCTCCTATTGCGTCCACTTGAAAATCCGCTTTAAAGACGGTGTTGGAACCCGGAGGCCACGGGGTGGCGGTAAACGGGCCGGCTTTCTTCTGTCCCTGCTGCCATGTCTCGAAAGTCGGCTCATAACCGCTTGGTATCGGCTCATGCGAAGTGATAATTAGACAAACGGCCTGATTCGGGTTGCTCGTGGTGTCGCTGGTGACAGGCGTTCCGTCCGGCAGGGTGGGCATTGGCTCGGTGCAATCAATGTCGCTGAAATAAGCCACCGAGAGCTGCGGGGGAAGGGTGTCTATGCCGAAAGTGAAATAAGGCGTCGCGGTGGCGGTCATCGGCAATGGATTCCATGGGCCGATGTTGCCCGCCTTGTCGAACGCGGCTACCCGCCAGTAATACGGCTCGTCGAGCGTTCTCTGCGGCATGGTGGGCAGGTTGATGGAGACCTGATTGACCGAGTTGTTGTTTATCACAAGAGTGCCGTCGTCGAAGCCGGCAGTGGTCGAGACCTGAAGCCACCATTTGGATATTTCCCAACCGGCGGTGGCTCCAGCGGCGCACGGAACTCCAAGGTAGTTTTGAGTTACGCTCACATCCTCGTCGATAAATCCGTCGCCGTCGTCGTCAATCCCGTTATAGCATTCCTCGTCCGTTCTGCCGTCGAAGTCGTTGTCCGTTCCGTCTGACAACATAGTCCACTTGAGGGTCGGGTTGTTCACGGTCGGGGCGGAGGGGGAACAAGACATTGCGGCGCGGGCGATTATGCCGTCGCAGGGCGCGACCGGCAGGGACGCCGAGGGAACGCCCGGCGGCGTCATGCGAATCGCGAAGAACTGCCCGCTGCTGATGGCCGTGTCAGGCTCGGCGGTCCCGAATTCAGGAATAACCCAGTTGGGAATCCCGTCCGGCAAACCGGGAGGATATGTGTCGTCGCTTAGTTTTCCGCTGTCGTACTGGTCGGCGGCGGCCTGATAGTCGTAGCGGTGCCATTTGCGGTTGTGCATCTGGTCGCGCGCTTCTATGGTTATGGCCGCGTACCCGTCGTTGTGCGTGGCGGCAGCCACCGCGTGGCAGCCTCTGAATGTTTTGCATCTGTTTGTGGCGTCGTCATACGCGTTGCAGCCTGAGCCTGTGCAGTAGTCGCAGGTCGGGCTTTGATTGCAGGTGGCGTACACCTGTTCCTGAACCCATTCGTCCGGCTGCGGTTTGCCCATGTACGCCGGGACTCTCGAATCGGGTTTGAAGATGTAAACGGAAGGAGTCGCGCCGAGGAAGTCGTCCGTCGATTCCACTTCGAAATAAACGGTTCCCTCCGGAACGATCGACATGGTCTGAGTTGTGACGCCGCCGTCGTTGTCGTGGTCGACAATCGCAAAAGTCGAAGAGTATGAACTGTTCGAATAATACCTAGCGCGCAGAGTCGGCGGGCTGTTGTCGAAGGAGACTGAGCCGCCGGCCGTCGGAGCAACCGCGTCAACTTCGTTGCCCACGCCGTCAGAGGCTGTGAATGTGACGGCGTAAATCCCTTCGTCTTCTATTCCGGGAAGAGTCGGCGCGCCGGAAATATCCCATCTGTATCTGTAAACAGTCTGCCCGAAGGGAAGCCCGACGCATTCGGGATGCGTGGTCAATCCGTCCTGAGTGCAGACGACGGTCATTTTATTGTCGGTGTGAGCCACGCCGGGAACGCGCGCGCGCGGGTCGGGGCCGGTGATGAATATTCTCGGATGCGGCAGGCATCTGGGCGAAGCGGTGTTGTACGTCTGGTGGAAACTGTAATAGTAGTTGGGCGAACAGAAGTACGACGCCGAGTCCTTTCCGGCGACTCCGTTGGCTATCTCGTCGACATATCCGTTGCCGTCGTTGTCTATGCGGTCGTTGACGTTGTACGGAGGGCGAGTCACTCCCGCGCACCAGCTCGTATCCTCGTCTATCTGACCGTCCGCGTCGTTGTCCACGTTGTCAAACCCGCAGGCTTCTTCATCCGTAGAGCCATCGACATCTCTGTCCACAAACGGCGCTGCGGCAACGTTCCAGACATCGCCGTCTCCGGCCATCACAGGCGCGCCGTAGCGGTTATACACTAAAGGAACGCCGTATTGGTTTTCGGGCGCGAACAGTGGTTCGCTGACCGTTATTTTCAAATGTATGTATCGGGGCGGCGTCACGTCGCAGGTGGCGGGATTGAACCTGCAAGCGTTGCTGGTGACCACCGGATTGCCAAAAGTGTCGAGAGGAAACTTGTCTGAAAACCCTGTCGCTTCGTCAAATTGCGTGTAGTAATCGACGGACAGGAACTGAGGCGGTTTGCTGTCCGGAGCCAAGCATTTCTCAAAAGCGGTCACTGATGGATTATTTAACTCCTCCATCGTCGCGCTTGTGTTTCCGGCTGTGTCTATAAGCCTCATTACATAGCAATACGTGGTCGGCGGATTAGCAAATCTGTCGGCATTGAGCGAAGGTATAGTGTCGAGCAAATAGTCCACATCTCCGGGAAAAACCGAGCCTGCTATGTTTCCCGTCGTGGCGTATGGGGTTGGCCACTGCCTTCTTATCGACTGAACCAGACTCCAAGACATGCTTTTGTTGCACTGCCAGCATGTTTCGCCGTCCGGGCCGCAGGAAGGACAACTTTTTCCATTGGCTCCGTCGGGGTCGCCTCCGAACTCGCCGGTCGGATCATTCACGAGGAAATTCCATAATGAGCCGCCGTTGGGCATCGGAACTATCGGCAATGTCCTCAGTTTTCCCGCGTCCGTCTTCGGCTTCTTCCTGTCCAGCCGGATTCCATTCGGATATCTCCATAACTTGCCGCTGTTCTGCTCCGGGAGATAAAGCTCGCACCAGATTTCATTGTTGACCAGATCGAGCGTCGCTATTGCGACTTGGTCGAAATCAGTTATGTTGATATATGGGAACGTAACGTTGTTAGTGTCGTCTGTTTGGAAGCTGGCCTGCTGATGCGTTATGTTCACCCTCGTGGCTCCGCACATAAGGTACATCGTGTTGAATCCGAGAGTGTCTCCGTCCGTGAATCCCTCAATGCCTCTTATCCTCATGATGGGTCCGGGAACGGCTTGTGTCGCGTCTGCTTGAAGCTCGACGTAAGACACATCGCTTCCAATCGGTCTGCTAGCCTTCGACACAGCGGCCTGCGCGCCCGACGACCAAAACGCCAATAACGCCGCCAGCCCTAAAACAATGGCAAGCCTAACGACCATCGGCGTTGTTGTCCGACCGTTAAGAATCATATTTCCCGACTTTCAACTTTCGACCTTATTTTACCATACAGTGTTAAAACACAACAAGTTTTTAATATAGATTAAGCGTGACAAATAAGTGATAAAGATGGTTATTCCACGTAATTAAATGCGAAAATGGGCACTGGATCTTCAAGATTCAGTATGAATTTTAATTCTGTTCCCGTGTCCGCAGTATGGTAAGGGACACCCCCGGCCCGGACGGCCTCGAAGGTTTTTACCATCGCGGAATTGTCGTAATGAACAAGACCGTAGACGGATTTGAAGCCGCAGTCCCGCGCCACGATGAGCAGATAATTGAGAAGCGCCGTCCCGATGCCGTTCCCCTGCCACGGGTCTCCGATGACTATCGCCATCTCGGCGGTTCCCTCCTCGTCTTTGGGCGTGTTGTATCTGGCCGAGCCTGTTATCATGGGCGCGCCGTCTTTGGTTTCCTCGGACACTATGGCCATGTGGCGGACGTAATCGATATTGGTGAAGCGGCTGAGCTTGGAAGGAGGGATTCTCGCGGATGTGAAAAACCTGTGGAATATCGTCTGTTTGGAGAACGCGCTGTAGAGGCGTATCATCAGGTCGTTGTCTCCGGGATGCACCGGCCTGAACGTCATCTCCCTGCCCCGCGCCACAACTTTCTTCACATATTTCGCCGGATAGTTTTCGGGCAGCACATAGTCAGGGTCGCTCTGATACGAGCCTCCGGGCATCTGAAAGTCAATGCCTACTACCATGATACGGAGAACCTTTCTTTTAACTATATGATAAACGAGAATGCGGATTCAGCGCAAGGCGGGCAAGCCCGATTCGGTTTGATTCATGATTGATGTTAATGCCGTCTACTCTGCGATTGCCGGCTTATTGCGGAAAGTCGCGCTCCGGCTCTGCCGGGTATTAGCTCTTCTTCTTCGCCGTTTTCTTTCCCGCGTAATTGAGAAGTCCACCGGCTAGAAGGATGTCGATCTCCCTCGGCGAAAGGTCGTGCGCGAAGCGAACCGCCGAAGAGCGGCCCGCCCCTATGGAAACTTCGACCTTGCCGCCGCCCGACTTCAGTTGCGCCGCCACATTTTTTATCTCCACGGCGTCCCCCTGCTTGATGCGCGCGTAATCCTTGGCGTCCTCAAATATAAGCGGAAGTATGCCGAAATTCACGAGGTTGGCGCGGTGGATTCGGGCGAACGAAACCGCGAGCACTGCCTTCACGCCGAGATATGACGGAGCCAGCGCCGCGTGTTCCCTGCTGGAGCCTTGGCCATAGTTGACTCCGCCGACGATGAACCCGCCGCCTTCCGCTTTCGCGCGAGCCGGGAATCCGGGATCGACCGCCGCAAACACATGCTCGGAGATGGCCGGGATGTTCGACCTCAGCGGCAGCACCTTGCCTCCGGCGGGCATTATATGGTCCGTGGTTATATTGTCTCCGACTTTCAGTAGGACTTTTCCGTCGAGCGAGGCGGGCATAGCCTTTCGGCGGGGCAGCGGTTTGATGTTCGGCCCTCTGATTATTTTGACTGATTCCGGGTTTTTCGACGGGGGAATCAAGGAGGCTCCGCCGGGAATGAACTTTTCCGGCATAACGAACCGGGGCGGCCTGCCGAGGCCGCGCGGGTCAGTTATCGCTCCCGCGAGCGCTGAGGCCGCGGCGGTTTCCGGGCCGCACAGATACACGCCCGCGTCCGCCGTTCCGCTCCGCCCTTCAAAGTTGCGGTTGAACGTGCGAAGCGTGACTCCGCCCGACGGGGGAGCCATGCCCATGCCGATGCAAGGGCCGCAGACGCACTCGGCGACCCGCGCCCCAGCCGCTATCATCGCCGCCAAATCCCCGCTCTCCGCCAGCGCCTGAAGCGTCTGCCTCGACCCCGGCAGTATCACGAGGTCCACGCCCCGCGCCACCTGTTTGCCTTTCAGCATCTTAGCGACCGTCGTCATGTCTTTGAGAGAGGCGTTGGTGCAGCTTCCTATGCAGACCTGATCGACAGGCATGCCGGATATGCTCGCCACAGCCGCCACGTTGTCCGGGCTGTGCGGCATCGCCACCATCGGCTCTATCTTCGACAAGTCTATCTCGAAGGCGTCGTGATAGCAGGCTCCGGCGTCGGCTTCGAGGGGTTTCCAGCTTGACGCGCGGCCCTGAGCCTTCATGAATTCGAGAGTCCGCTCGTCGCTGGGGAACACCGATGTGGTGCAGCCCAGTTCCGCGCCCATGTTGGTTATGGTGGCGCGTTCGGGGACGGATAGCGTTTTCACGCCGGGGCCGCCGTACTCAAACACCCGCCCCACCCCGCCCCTGACCGTCTTCCGCCTGAGTATCTCCAGTATGACGTCCTTCGCCGACGACCACGGCCTGAGTTTGCCTTTCAGCCACACAAGCGTCGCCGCCGGAGCCGGCAGGTTGAATGCCCCGCCCGCCATCGCCACCGCAACGTCCAGCCCGCCAGCCCCGATGGCTATCATCCCTATCCCGCCGCCCGTCGGCGTGTGGCTGTCCGAACCCAGCAGCGTCTTGCCGGGAACCCCGAACCGTTCGAGATGCGCCTGATGGCACACCCCGTTTCCGGGAGGCGAGAACCACATCCCGTATTTCGCCGCTATCGTCCTCAGAAACCTGTGGTCGTCCGCGTTTTCGAACCCGTTCTGCAGCGTGTTGTGATCCACGTAGCTGACGGACAATTCGGTCTGGACGCGCGGCGCGCCCATCGCCTCAAACTGCAGACAGGCCATCGTCCCGGTGGCGTCCTGCGTCAACGTCTGGTCGATTCTTATCGCCATCTCCGTCCCCGGTTCGAGGCCGCCTTCCACCAGATGTCCGCTCAATATGCGGCTTGTGACGCTGTGCGTTTTCTTCATGGAGTTTTCAGTCTCTCTTTCGGAATTTCTTGGGGCCGTATCCAAATCGCGCGCGCATCTCGTCTTCCTTCTTTTTGTTGTCGCGCTCTATCTTGAATAGTTTCGTTATGAGGTTTTCCCTGAACCGCTCGGTGATGCTGTTGAAAAAAATGCCGGAGCGGTATGGCAACTCGTCAGTGCCGAAGCGGCGCATCGAGTGCCGCACAAGCCCTCTGACGTTCTCCATCGGGAAAGAGCCGCCGTCCAGAGAGAACGTCAGCACTATCTCTTCGTCCTTCGTCAGCGGCTCGGCCGTCAGCAGCGCGCAGCCGCCCCCGCTCATGTCCGCCACCTGTCCGTCCACCGTTATCTCGCTGCCGTCCATCAGCTTGCGCTTCACCGCCGCCGGCTCCTCCGTCTTCACTCGCACCTGCGCCCGTTTCACTTTCGCGAATGTCTTTTCCCCGGTCGGCGTCTTAGTTCCGATGGCCGCCTTCGCCGCCATCGCCTTTTTTCGCGCTTCGACTTTCTTTTTCAGTTCTTCGCTGACATACACGACCACTTCCGGCGCGCCCATTCGGGACAACTGTTCGAGTTTCTTGTCCGTCAATATTTCGCCTTTGTCGGCGTACACCACATCGTTGAATATCAGCGTTTTCGCCACTTTCATTCCGGCTATGGCGTCGTTGATGTTAAGAAGCTCCGCGCCCTTCGGGATAGCCTCGACGAAATCCTCCTGCGGAGCGTCCGCCCTGATTTTCCCCATCGCCTCGGCGGCAAGCTGTTCGAAGGTTTTATCTTCTTCCTTGACCGGTTTTTTCTGATCCGGGCCGCCGGGGGCCGCCGCCGCCGCTCCACCCGCCGCCCGCGCTGCCAGAAGCTCCTCGCTCACCCACAGATGCGCGGCTAACCGGCTTTTTATCCGCCCGTAGTCGGGCGGTTTCATAAGTATGTCCACCGCCTTGGCTCTTTTGGCGGCGATGAGCTTTTCCTTCGTAGGGGCCGCAGTCAGGACTATCATCGGGATATCGGGGTCAAACTCGCGGATGTTTTCCAGCAGTTCCGCCCCTTCCCCGTCCGGCATTTCCATCGACACGATAAGGAAGTTCGGGAACTCCATCGCGAGCTGCACTATCGCCTCAGTCGCCTTGTCCTCGAAAACGAAGCGGCAAGGCTTGTCGGACATCACCTCGACCAGTTTTTCCTGAATATGCTCATCCGCGTCGATTACGAGGATTGTTTTTTCTTCGTCGCTCACCTTGCCGTAAAACTCCTTTGCCGCAGTTAAAAACACGCTGTCGCAACGATGCGCGCGTCAAATAATATAGTTTACATCTCATTATTTATCAAGGATAAAAACGCCGCCTGCTTCCGGTTGACGCCTGCCCGCCGTGTTTTTGCCCCGCAGCAAACTCCATAAGCGTTTACGGCTTTTGCCTCAAAAGTCAAAACTGTCAATCGTTGGATAGTATTCGTTTAAATTTCGAATATCTTGGCGATAAATTTTATATATGGCGGGTTATTCGGCAATGAAACAATTAAAATGGCCCTTTCAAAAACAACAGGCTCCTCAACCGTGGCATCCTTCGCTTTGAAATAATAATCCGGGTCGGTCATGGAAACTGGTTTTGCGACATTTTTGCCAATTTGAAATTCTGCTCTGTACTTTTTATTTTCATCACGATATATTTTTAATTCCCTGACCTTTATTGCCGCTAGCGAATATCCCAACTTTTCCGCTTCTTTTTTTCCAACCCTATCTCTCATTGAGCCAAAATACGATCTCCTGCCGATTTTTTTATCCCCATATAATTCATCGACATAACTGACTGATTTTGCTTCGACTTTAGCGATGTTTTTCAGTTTTACCACGAAGTTTTCTGTCTGGCAACTTATTGGAAAAGGCCCCGATAAATCACATTCCACTGTGTCTAGCGGCTTAAATGGCATTTCTTCTTCAGTTAAACTATCGCCTTTTTCATCCGCGCACAATCTTACAAATTTGCCTTCTTCATCAATGCCGGCGACACAGTAGCCGTAAGTTGCGCCGTCGTTTTTACGCTTTGCTGATTTTGTTAGCAATAATAGTCGTTTTCTCATATATGCGCGATTTCAGTTTCATCCGGAAAAAGAGCGTGGATTTTTTCCGCTAATAAACGGCGGTGGCACTTTTCCGGCGTCGCCTCGCTGCACAATAAGCAAATACTTTTATATCTTTTGTAGTCTTCTATAAATTTTTCGCAAGTTTTTCTTTCTTCCAATAATCTTTCATATATTGGGATATATTCTTCCCAAGATATTTTGTTGTCGCGATAATCCTTCATAAGCTCTTTCGTCGGCGCCAAATCGCTTCTATATTCATAATTTATATCATAAATTTTACCTAGAAAATATTTGAGATCGTCTCCTTTTGTGAAACCCGCAAGTTGCGAGGTTGTGTTTATACGGACGTCAATTACTATTTCGACCCCGTTATCATGGAGCGTTTCAAAGAATTGCTCCGCGTTTTTTTGAGTGAATCCGATAGTATAAATTTTCATTGTTATGCCATTTCATATTCTTTGTTGTTTACAGTAGTATATTTCCAACCAATCAAGATATTCTTTTTTCTGTAATATCTCTCTATCGGTTTTGCGGCCTCTTCTATTGCCGTCGCGTTTCCGAACAAGTCAAGCTGATTTATATTGCTTCTTGGCGACTGTTTCTTCTCAAACTCTTCTATCAATCTCTCTTCCAATTCGGTTTGCGTTTCAATTCTGATCGAATTATTCTCTGGAATAATGTGTTTAACTTCATAATTATGGTTATAAAACAACCCTTTGGCTATCATGATTGCCCGATGGCAATTTATCGGGTCTTTTTCCGAACACATTAAAACGGCTGCGCTGTTTTCATCATAGATATCGTTTAATTTCTTAACGCCGGACAAATATATTTGTGTTTTAATAAATTTATTATAGTCTATGATTTCGTCGTTTTTATTTAGCTCTTCCTTGTCGACTCGGTTTGATCTTGCTATCGGGTATTCTTCATCTTCTAATATATCTTCGGCTTTTGAATAATTATCCATCCCGCGCTGTCGCGCGCCGAATTCTTCGGCATAGTTTCTGTAAACAATATCTTGATCTTCTAGCTTCTGCGAAAGATATTCTTTGTTGAATTCTGAGAATTGAGAAGAATACGGCCTGCTTCTAACATCAATCACAACATCGACGCGGTAATTTTTAAGCGTAGATATAAACCCGTTTAAATTTTCTCTAAAGCCTGAATAACCTATCGTATATATTGTTTTCATACGCTCACATTATAGCATATCATCGATATTTTTGAATTCTAAGCAAACTGCGGCGCGCCGGAATATCACGCCCACAGGCCGGGGATCGCGGTTCCGCAGCCCGGACACTTGCCGTTTTTCAACAAGTTCGCCCTCGCGACGTATCCGTGCCTATCCACCACCTTCTTGCCGCATCCGTGGCAGTACGTGCTTTCCGCCGCATGTCCGGGTATGTTGCCGATGTAAACATACTTCATCCCGGCCTTGTCGCAGATTTCCTTCGCCCTCTCAAGCGTCGCCGGGGGCGTGGGCGGCAAGTTCGTCAGCTTGTATTTCGGCGTGAACCGCGTGAAATGCAGCGGCGTGTGCGGGCCGAGGTTGTCCATTATCCATTTCGCCATGCCCTCTATCATCTCAGGCGCGTCGTTCAGCGTCGGTATCATCAGGTTCACAAGCTCGAACCATTTCTTCTCTTTTTTCAGCAGTTTTATCGTGTCCAGCACGGGTTGAAGCCGCCCGGAACACACTTCGCGGTAGAAGTCGTCCGAATACGCCTTGAAGTCTATCTTCACCGCGTCGAGGACGGTCAACAGCTTCTTCACCGGTTCAGGGTTGATATAGCCGTTTGAAATCATCAGGCATCGAAGCCCTTTTTCGCGCGCCAGTTTCGCTGTGTCGTAAACGTATTCGCAGAAAACAGTCGGTTCTCCATAAGTGAAAGAAATTGATGGGCTGCCCGCCTGCGCCGCCAGTTTTGCGACCTGCGCGGGCGGCATGTCGAACCTGCGCACCTCTTCGGGTTTCGCCTGCGACAGTTCCCAGTTCTGGCAGAACTTGCAGGTGAAGTTGCATCCGGCTTCGGCGATGGAGAACGTGGTCGTGCCGGGCATCACGTGGGAGAACGGCTTCTTTTCCACCGGGTCGTTGTTTACCGCGCACGGGCCGCTGTGCGCCAGCGTGATGAACCTGCCGCCTTTGTTGACTTTGTTGCCGCAGAACCCTCGCGCGCCGTCCGCCACAAGGCATTTGCGCGGACATATCCCGCAGCGGACGCTGTTGCCTTTCAGCTTCTCATAGACCAGAACCTCTCGCGCCGGAGCCTGCGCCGACGCGATGGACGCAAACGCTCCCGAGAACGCCCCCGCTCCGGCGCATGCGCCCGCGCACGCGCGCGCCGAGCAGGACACGAAATCCCTCCGCGTCATCTCCCCGCCCGCAGGTTCGCCCATCGGATAGAAATCATCAAGCTTCATTCCGGTCTCGCTCTCCGTTTTCCATTATAAACTTGCCCACAGGCATGTTCAACCGGACGGCGGGGCCGCGCGCGCGTTCTTGTGCGCGACCGCCCGACTGAATATAATTCGTCAGGGTTCGCTCCGGCCTGCGGTTCAGCGGAGCGGCGGGGAGGCGTCATGATAATTCGTTCCGAAGCTCCTATGCGGGTAGACCTCGCGGGCGGCACTCTCGACATCTATCCGCTTTACCTCTTCACCGAGGGCGGCCTCACTCTGAACGCCGCCGTCACTCTCATGAGCGAGGCTGTGGTCGAGTCGCGCGACGACGGGCGCGTCCTCATCTCCGCCGAAGACCTCGGCGAAGAAATCGAAGCCGACAGCATAGACGCGCTTTCGACCGGCGGCAGGCTGGACCTGCTCGTGCGTCTGGTGAAATTCTTCAGGCCCGGCTGCGGTTTGACCGTCCGCACCAAAAACAACGTTCCGAAAGGCTCCGGCCTCGGCGCATCCTCCTCTCTGCTCATCGCCCTCAGCCACGCTCTCAACCGGCTCTGCGGCAACCAGTTCGCCGAAGAGGAAATCATCAACTACGGCGCCAACATCGAGGCCCAGTGCATCCGGATTCCGACCGGCAAACAGGATTACTATTCCGCAACTTACGGCGGCGCGAGCGTCATCTGGTTCAACGTGCTCGGCGCCCGCAGAGAATCCGCCTTCGACTCGCCCGCCATGCTCCAAGCCCTCGAAGACCGCCTCGTGGTCTCCTTCGCGGGAGAGCCGCGCGATTCGGCGGTCGGCAACTGGAGCATGTTCCGCGCCTACGTCGACGGAGACAAACGCGCGGTGTCCAACATAATGAACATCAAAAAAACCGCGATGAAGATGCTCGAATGTCTCAGAGAAGGCCGGCTCGACGACTTTGGCGCGCTGCTCGACGAGGAGTGGAAAAACCGCCGCGAGCTTGCCCCCGGCGTGACCAACGACAGGATCGAGCGCCAGATGGCGGTGGCGGCCCGCGCGGGCGCCGAGGCCAGCAAAATCTGCGGAGCCGGCGGCGGCGGCGCCATGATAAGCTTCTGCGCTCCCGGCGCTAAAGAATCCGTATCCTCCGCACTCCGCTCCGAAGGCGTTCCCGTGTTCGACTGCGGCATCGCCGGAAAGGGCGTCACGGTGACGCAACTGTGAATCCAGACGAGAAACTTCTTGAGAGCGCGGGACTTTCCCAGACCGCCCCCGGCGTCTGGACAAGAGGCGCGGCGGACGGCCTGCTCGAACGCGTCGCCCGCGCCGACATCTTCGTGTCCGACCTCGACGAATGCATGTTCCCGGCCATCACTCAGGGCGAGGCCGCCCGCTCAGTCATCCACCGCGTCGCCACCGGCCCCGGCGTCCCCAACCGCGTCCCTCTGCTCTTCAACATGCTCTTCCACGCCGGAGCCATCCTCATCCAGCAGCGGATTCAGGAAATCACCGGCGACATCCAGAACTCCCGCCTCATCAGAAGCTTCGAGAACCTCGCGCGCGGCGTCCCCCTCTCTTACTTCGAGGATGCCGCAGACGAACTCCGCGACACCTATTTCGACTCGGTTCCGGAGACGTTCTCCCTGTTCATGAACCGGGGCGTCCGGTGCGGCGTCATCAGCCTCGGCCTAGACATCGTAATCCGGCGGCTGCTCTCTCACCTTGAAACCGCCAAGGGCCTCAACTTCGAGTTCTTCGACTGCACGCACGTCCGGGCCGATTCAAAAGGAAGATTCGCGGGATATCTGCCGGAAAAAACATATACTGAAAACGACGCCAAGCGGCGGCTGCTATCAGCTCGGTGCGAGATGTACAAGGCCGGCATGTGCGTCGTCGTCGGACACGACAGGGACGACCTCAAGATGTTCGAGGAGGCGCGGCGGCGCGGCGGAGTCGCCATCGGTTTCAGGCCCGTCCCGGAGAACTATCCGCTTCTTGACGCCGCCGTCTTCGGCTCCGACTGGCGGCCCCTGTTCGAGCTTCTCTCCCCCGCGTTCAACTGAGCGTCTAATCGGCCCTGTCAGTAGTTGATTTGTCTATTATCTCCTTATATGATACTTATAAGAGGCAGTAAAAAATGAGCAGAGTGCCTGTGCGCGCAAATGTTTTGATGTGGGCGATTGAGCGCTCCGGCTCGACTATGGAGAAAATCCAAAAGGATTTTCCTAAAATCCGGGAATGGATATCCGGCGAGAAGCTGCCGACGTTTAAACAACTTGAGGAGTTCGCAAAGAAAACCAGAACTCCTTTTGGGTTTCTGTTTCTTGATGAGCCGCCTGAAGAACAACTGCCTATTCCTCACTTCAGAACTATGGCGGATGACGAGATTTCAAAACCCAGCCCGGATTTGACCGAAACAATATACGCTATGCAATTGCGTCAGTTCTGGATGCGCGATTTTCTCATTCAAGAAGGCCATGAGCCGCTTGATTTCGTGAAATCCTCGAACATAGAAGACTCCTCGGTTTCGGTCGCCGAGCGCATGAGGTTCGCGCTTGGGCTGGAAGCCGGATGGACGGAACAGAGCCCTACTTGGCAAGAAGCTCTTGTGGAATTCCGAGACGCGATCGAGCGCGCGGGCATCCTAGTCTTCTTTAATGGGATAGTAGGAAACAACACGCATCGAAGACTTGACCCCGGCGAATTCCGAGGGTTTGTGATATCCGACGAATACGCGCCCTTGATTTTCGTGAACAATGCGGATTACAAAGCCGCTCAAATGTTTACTCTCGCGCATGAATTAGCCCATGTGGTGTTCGGCAGCAGCGCCGCGTTTGATCTTCGCGAAATGCAACCCGCGAACAACGCCGTTGAAAAAGCTTGCAATAAGGCCGCCGCGGAATTTTTAGTTCCTGAGCGCGAAATGCTCGGATTGTGGGCCGACGCTCAAAGACAGCGCGAGCCATATCAGTTTTTGGCAAGGCGATTCAAAGTCAGCGAGGTTGTGGCCGCTAGAAGGGCTTTGGACTTAAACCTTATAGGCAAAGGTTCTTTCTTCGATTTCTATAACGAACACAAAAAACGCTTTTTTAAAATCAAGCAGGGCGGCGGCAATTATTACAACACTCAAAACGTTCGGCTGGGACGCAGGTTCGTTTCCGCTGTAGCGACCGCCGCGAAAGAAGGAAAAATGCTTTATTCCGAAGCCTACGATTTAACGGGCCTTTACGGAAAAACTTTCGATAATTACGTGTCCAAAACTCTCGCTGGAGTCGCATGGTAATAGAAAACGCGGTGTACATCCTTGACGCTGATGTCTTTATTCGAGCCGCCCGCGATTATTATGCGTTCGATATTAACCCTCAATTCTGGGAAAAATTGGTTCTACTTGCCGAGGCCGGACGCATTGCCAGCGTCGACAAAGTCAAACTTGAGCTTGACAGAGGCAACGACGCCCTGAAACAATGGGTGAATCAACGATTCTCAAAAGCCTTCAAATCATGCGATGACGAAGAAGTGACAACCGCTTTCGCTGACACGATGAAATGGGTCAACGCTCAGCAACAATTCGCCATTGCGGCAAAATCCGATTACGCTTCTAAGGCTGACGGTTGGTTGGTTGCTTATGCTAAAGCGAAGGATTGTGTCATAGTAACTCAAGAGAAATATGCCCGGGAAGTAAGAAACAGGGTGCCGATTCCGAACATTTGCAAGGCATTTGACGTGACTTGTGTCGATACATTTGAGATGTTGCGAAACCTCGGCGTTGTTTTTCTTTAACAACGATTATAATAACCGGTGTCGTTAAGCGCGCAAAAGCGCGCTTGGAAAGAATTCCATGTCCGGCGAAAAGATAACCATACGCGGCGCGAGGCAGAACAACCTCAAGGACGTCTCTCTGGAGATTGCCCATGAGCGGCTGACCGTCTTCACCGGCGTCAGCGGCTCCGGCAAATCTTCTCTCGCGTTCGACACTCTTTTCGCCGAAGGACAGCGGCTGTTCGTCGAATCCCAGTCCACTTACGCCAGACAGTTCCTTCAGCGGCTGGACAAACCCGACGTGGACTCCATCGAGGGTCTTCGCCCCGCCATCGCCGTCCGCTCCAAGAACACCTACAGGACTTCCCGCTCCACCGTCGGAACGGTCACCGAAATCTACGACTACCTGCGCCTGATTTATTCGAAAATCGGCAAGCTTATCTGCCCCGACTGCGGAAACCCGGTTTCCGCGGCGACCACAGACGAGATGATTGACGCGGCGCTCGAAAAATTCTCCGGCGGCAAGGTCTACGTGCTGGCCCCCCTCGATTTTTCCGAAAAAATGACCCCAGAACTGTTGCGGGAGGCCGCGCGGGCGCGCGGCTATTCCTACATCTTGGCCGGCGACGGCCCGGCGATAGACTTGGAATCCGCCGACGAAAAAACGCTCGCCGCCGCGCTCTCCGCCCCCGCCACGAAATCCGCTAAAAAAAGCCGCTCCGGCTCTCCGGAATCCCGCTCCCTTTTCATCGTGGTGGACAGGCTGACGGTCTCGCCGCATAAACGCAAACGCATCGCCGACTCCATCGAGACGGCTGTCCGCGAGGGCGACGGCGTGTTCGCCGTCCAACCCGCCGACGGCGGCGAACGGCTTTTCCTAACATCCCGCCCTCAATGCCTCAAATGCGGAACCACCGCCGTGCGCCCCTCACCGCAACAGTTGTCCTTCAACAGCGCTCTTGGCGCTTGCCCGGCCTGCAAAGGCTTCGGCGACACTTATGAAATCGACATGGACGCCGTAGTCCCCGACAAATCGAAATCGCTCCGCGACGGAGCCATCGAATGCTGGGAAACGCGCGGCATAAAAAAATACGCCCACAAGATGTTCAACAAAGACGAAGACGAGCTGGGCGTCCGCCCCGACGTGCCCTTCGAAGACCTCTCCGAAGAAGAGCTTGACCGCCTCATGAAGGGCAAAGGCGAACTCTACGGCATCGAGCAGTTCTTCGACGAAATGAGACAGAAAAGCTACAAGGCCTCCAACAGGTTTTTCCTTTCGAGATACAGGACGCTTCGCAAATGCCGCGAATGCGGCGGAACCCGCCTCAACCCCGTCGCTCTCAGCGCGCTTATCGGCGGCAAAGACATCGCCGAGCTAGGCTCCATGCCCGTATCCGATCTGCACGACTTCTTCCGCGCGCTCGACCTGTCGGCCTCCGAACGCGAGGCGGTGAAACTCCCCCTCGACGAAGTGGCGTCGCGGACGAAATACCTTCGCGACATCGGCCTCGGATACCTGACTCTCTGGCGGCTTTCGCGCACGCTCTCCGGCGGAGAAATGCAGCGCATCCACCTCGCCGGACACCTCGGCTCCCGCCTCACCGGAACCCTCTACGCTCTGGACGAGCCGACCGTCGGCCTTCATCCGAGGGACACCGACCGCCTCATCCGCGTCCTCAAAGACATCCGCGACCTCGGCAACACCGTCGTCGTGGTCGAACACGACCTTCAGGTGATGAACGCCGCGGACGACATCGTAGACATCGGCCCCGGCCCCGGCGAACGCGGCGGCGAAATCGTTTTCTCCGGCCCGCTCCGCGATTTTAAATCTTCCGCAAAAACCATGACCGCCGACTACCTGACTGGCAGAAAAAAAGTTTCCGACTTCAAACGGCAGCGTCCGGCGACGATGAAAAAACGCGGCGCGGCCATTGTCAAAAACGCCCGACTGCACAACCTCAAAAATATCGATGTCGCGTTCCCCATCGGATTGTTCACTTGCGTCACCGGCGTCAGCGGCTCAGGCAAAAGCACTCTGGTGTGCGACCTGCTGCACCCTCTCGTCGCTTCCTCGCTAGACTCTGGAGACGGGCCTCCCGAAGACGCTTGCGGCGGCGTGTCCGGCGAAGCCTCCATCTCTTTCGTCGAGATGACCGGACAGGACCCGCCCGCTCTCTCCCCGCGAGCAAACTGCCTCACCTATCTGGGCGTCTTCTCAAATGTCAGACAACTCTTTGCCGACACCGAGGACGCCCGACGACGCGGACTCGGCCCCGGCGCTTTCTCTTTTAACACCCCAGAAGGCCGCTGCCCCAAATGCGAAGGCGCCGGCTTCGTTCAAATCGACATGCAGTTCCTCGCCGACATATTGGTCGCCTGCGACGCCTGCGACGGCTCCCGCTTCCTCCCGAACGTCCTCTCTGTCCGCTACAAGGACAAAAACATAAACGACATCCTGTCGCTCACAGCGTCCGAAGCCATCGAGTTCTTTGCCGGGACAAAACCGCTCATCAGAAAACTCGTCGCTCTCGAAGAAGTCGGTCTCGGATACATCCGCATCGGCCAGCCCCTCAACACAATGTCCGGCGGCGAATTGCAGCGCCTGAAGATATCCCGCGAACTCGGCGCCGCGCGCGGCGAAACTGGGCTCTATATCTTCGACGAGCCGACTATGGGGCTGCACTGCTACGAAGTCGCCAAGTTCCTTTCCTGCGTGGACAAACTCGTCAGCGGCGGCCACACCGTCGTTGTCATAGAGCACAATCTGGACGTCATCGCCCAAGCCGACCACGTAATCGACCTCGGCCCCGAAGGCGGAGACGCCGGTGGTCGCGTGGTGGCCGCCGGAACCCCGGCGGACATCGCCGCCTGCCCGGACTCCGTCACAGGCGTCTTCCTCGCTCCCATACTTAAAAAATCCCCGCGCTAGAAACTTATACGATATATTACTTGATTTTACCCATTGTGCCGGGTGCCACCCACAACCCTGTTGTGGGTGTGCGATGAGCAAAACCAATTAAGAGTAGGTATATATAGTTGAATTGATTGTGTCAGATATTAAAACAGGTCTTCGAAGCGGGAAACGTCTTCCAATATGAAGTCGGGGTTGAGCGCGCGCATCTGTTCGACCGCCTCTAGGCTCTTTATCCCTGTGAGAACCACCGCCGACCTCGCGCCCATCGTTCGCGCGGCTATAAGGTCGCTCAGCGAATCCCCCACAATGAGCGTCCGCTCCCCAAGCTCCTTCGGCAGGGGCAACGGCATCTCCAACAGCTCGTCTATCGAGGCGTCCGGATGTATCGCGCGCAGATACACGTAAGGATGCGGTTTGGCAATAGACGCCGGGCGGCCCTGCCCGGAAAGATGCTTCTCCGCTTCGTGTATCTCCCTGTGCGTCGATATGTGGCGCGGGTCGAAAAAATGATACAGCCCCCAACTCTTCAGAGGTATCATTATCTCGTCGTACGGCCGCCCGGTGGCTATTCCGAACTTCATGCCCGCTTCCTTCAGCAATGACAAACCCGACAGTATCCCTCCCAGCGGAATCACCGGCGCCTCATACTGTATCGTCCCAAGTTTCGGAATGGCGCTTATCCGGCTGTCGTTGTCCTTCAGGTACAGAAGGTCTCCGAGATACCGCTCTTGGAACAGCGCGACTACCAAGTCCCACATCGAGCCGCGCCTCTCGAACTCCGGCGCGCTCAGCCCCGTCCTCTCCAGCCGCCACTCGTTGACGCGCTCGACGAACGCCACCGCCCTTTTAGCCGGATCGTCCGCCCCTCCGTTCGCCGCCGCCTCTTTCATCCTCTTCCTGACGAACGACATGAAATACGCGCCAAGCGAATCCATCTTCTCAAGCGACATCCTTCGCTCCGGCAGCATAGCTCCGAAAACAGAGAGCGTTTCCGGCGCGAACGGCTTCTCAAAAAGCGCCCCGGCGTCCCTCCTCGGCTGCGCCTCCGCCATCAATTCAATCAGATACAGCGCGAACGAAAAATACGCCAGATCCCAGTTCGTGTTTATCCCGTTGTTCCTCAGCAGCGCTATGAAAGCGGGCGACACGAAATGCTCGAACGCCACCGGCGCGCCCGATTTGTGCAGCACGCTCAGCATCGTGTCGTCGATCAGCCCTGTGAACTGTTTGCTGTATAGCAATTCAAGGACGGTGTGGTCGGCGGCTGACCAGTATTCGGCCTCGCCCGTTATCACTCCGTCCATATCGAATATCACGGTGTCTATCTTATGAAACTTGTTCCTGTCGGCCTGAGTCGCCATGGATACGCCCGTCCGTTCTCCGCTCCCGCCTCAATCCTTCTTGAGCGAGACCTTTCCCTTCACGCCGGGAGTCGTCCCCGCGCGCCACGGGCACGGCTCGAACGCCGCCCGCAGAGCTTCCGCGAACGCCCTGAACGCGCTCTCCCAGACATGGTGCGGATTGTCCCCGCGCAACAGGTCGAGATGCGCCGTCGCCCTCGCCCCCTGCGCGAACCCGTCGATGAACGTCAACAGGTCCGCCTGCTGCATGTCCTCCACCAGTTCCCCTCTCTCCCTCAGCGCGTCCCCTGCCACGAACAGCGCCCTGTCCTCGAAACTCACCACCGCCCTGCACATCGCCTCGTCTATGCACGCCACCGCGCTTCCGCTCCCGTTTATTCCGCCCTCCAGCTCCCTCATGAACAGTTCCCTGTACGCCTCTCCAAGCGACAGCCCCACATCCTCGCATATAACGTGCGTCAGCTTGAAGTCCGGCATGTCCACGTCCACTTCGAGGTTCACGCACCCCCGCCACGATATCGTCTCCAGCATGTGGTTGAAGAACTGCAACGGCGTGTTTATCTTCTTTTTGAAGTCGGCGTCCCGCGCGCCGCGCCCAAGCTTCAAGACTATCTTGGACTCGTTGGTCTCCCGCTTCACGGTTATCATATTCGTTTTTTCGGCCATCATCCGCCTCCGTCCGGGCGATCCCCGCAGGGCCTCGCCGCCCGCGAGTTATTTTTTCTTTCCAGTTTTCTTTGGCGACGCCTTTTTCTTCGCGGCTTTCGCCCGCGCCTTCTCCGCCTTCCGCGCTTCCATCCTTATCTTCACCGCCTGCGCGTGCGCCGGGAACCCCTCGTAATTTGCCAGCGTCAGCGCCCCCGGCGCCAGCGCGTCGAAACCCGACGGCGTCGCGTATCCGATCGACGTCCTCTTCAGGAAATCAAACACCGACACGCACGAAAAAGTCCTCGCGAACCCGCCCGTCGGCAATATCGCGTCTATCCCCAGATTGAAATTCCCCAGCGTTATCGGCGTGTCCGGCCCGATAAGTATCTCTCCCGCGTTCTTTATCCCGTTCACCGCCTCGACCGGGTCGAACACCAGAACCTCAAGGTGTTCCGGAGCGAACTCGTTCACAAACGCTATCGACTGAGCTAGGTTGCGGGTCAGCACCGCGCCCCCGAAACCTTCCGCCCCAAGACCGCGCGTCGCAAACGTCCGCCTCGGCTCCGGCAGCCTCTTCACCAGCGCGGGCATCCGCTTCGACACTTCACGGATAAGCGCCTCGCTGTCCGTCACCAGCAGCGCGGTGGAATCCGGCCCGTGCTCCTGCTCTATCAACAAGTCCGCCGCCGCTATATCCGGGTCCGTCGTCTTGTCCGCCAGTATTATCGACTCGCTCGGCCCAGCCGGCACTCCCACGTCCACCACTCCGAACAATATCCTTTTAGCCGCCGCCACATAAGAGCTGCCCGGCCCTATCACCTTGTCCATCTTCGGCACCTTCGCCGTCCCGTACGCCATCGCCGCTATCGACTGCGCCCCGCCCACGCGGTACACATTCTCCACTCCGCACGCCCGCGCCGCCACCAAAGTCGCCGCGTCGCATTCCCCTCCCGGCCCCGGAGGCGTGCACACTATCAGATTCTCCACCCCCGCCGCCACAGCCGGCGCTCCCAGCATCGCCATCACCGACGGAAACGACCCCTTTCCCCTCGGCACGTACAAACCGCACGACGCTATCGGCGTTATCTTCTCTCCCGCGAACACCCCATCCCTCACAGGCGTTATCCACAGCGCCTGCGGCATCTGCCTCTCGTGATACGTCCTTATGTTCCCTACCGCTTCCTCTATCGCCGCCACAACCTTGGCGTCCACTTTTTTCCGCGCCTCGTCGAACTCGCTTTTCCTCACCTTGAAGTCGGACGGCTTCAACTTCACCTTGTCGAACTTCTCGGTGAACTCCGCCACCGCCTTGTCTCCCCTGTCCCGCACACCCTCCACCACCGGCCTCACCTGTTCGACAAACCTGTCGATATCCAACTCCGCGCGTCGCAGCAGCCTGCGCTTTTCCTCGCTGCTCATTTTGTTCCAGTCGTAAACTTTCAACATCTCGCTCCTCCATACACGCAATTCAGTCATTATATATTAATATCCGAAAAAATCACCCTCGCCTCTCCCGTCCGCAGCTTATTCCGCATACTCCACATCGCGACTATGCAATACCCCATTCTGCCAAGAGCCGGTTTTGACATGAACGAAGTTCAGCAAAACCGGCGCATCAAGAGTTTTTTTGGAAGGGGCGCGGGGAAACCTATTTTTGCTAAAAAATGGTTTCCCCGCAAAACCATCTTAAACCCGAAAAACCCAATATTATAGGTTTTCGTCTTCGGCGATTGGAAAAAAATTTTTGAATTAGATAATACCCCATTCTGCCAAGAGCCGGTTTTGTAATGAACGAAGTTCATCAAAACCGGCGCATCGAGAGTTTTTTTGGAAGGGGCGCGGGGAAACCTATTTTTGCTAAAAAATGGTTTCCCCGCAAAACCATCTTTTCATTTCTCTTCGCTTTTTAATTCCTTTTTCAGTAATAGCGCCTATCTCGCCGCGAGAAGCGCCTTTGCCTCTTCGGCGGCAGGCCCCTGCCCTTTTGCCGCTCGCACCACCCATTCGAGGTACGCCTTTTCAGACGCCGGGCTGCGGAGCGCCCCGCCCAATATCTTCGCCGACTGCAATCCCGCCCGGTGCGCCTCCGGCGTCTCAGGAAAAAACTCCATCAGACGCCTGTACGCCTCCACCGCCATCGCGTACTCCTTCGCCGCGTGTATCGCCCCGGCAACCCGCAATTGCGCGCTAGGCTCGAACATCGCGTCCGGCGCTTGGTCCATCAGCCCGCGGTACAACTCCGGAATCGAGCCGAACTGCTTCTTTTCATACGCCGCCTCCAGCCTCCCCAGAAACGCCTCCTGCGGCCCCAGCAGCGCCGCCTGCCCCCTCTTCACCGCGTCGAAGTTCGGCACTATCACCGCCCTCGTCGCCGTCAGCAAATACACCACTCCCGCCCCGAACGCGAACCCTCCCACGTGCGCCATGTACGCAACATTCGAATACTCCATCATCCTCATGGACACGAACTGCATAACCATGTACAAACCTAGAAAAAACCACGCCGGTATCGGAAAAAACGGAACCGGAAAAATCAGCAGCAGGAAAAAAGTCTTCACCTTTGAACGCGGAAACAGAACGAAGTAGCCGCCCATCACCGCCGATATCGCGCCCGACGCCCCCACAAGCGACACCGACGGCGCGCCCGCCAAATCCTGCGCCAGCTTGAACGCCAGCGTCGCCACTATCCCCCCCGCCAGATAGAACGCCACAAAACCCGGACGCCCCATCATGTCCTCTATGTTCGCCCCGAACAGCCACAAAAACCACATATTGCCGATCAGGTGCATCCAGCCACCGTGCATGAACTCGCTCGCCAGCAGCGTCGTCAACCTCACCTCGTCCGTTTTAAACGCCATCTGATCGTGAAAATGTATAATGTCCCCGCCGTGAACCGCCCCGAAGTGGATGGCAACATTCGCCGCTATCAGGCAAAACAACATGAACGGCAACCGCCGCGTCGGATTCGTCACCGCGTACGGTATCGGAAACATCCGCCCTCCTCTTATCCCGCTTCCACTCCCGGCGCAACCCCTCTTGCGCAACATCGCCGGATGCCACGATTATACCATATCCCCCGCGCGCCGAATCCTCCCCCTGAAAACACGTTTGCGCTATAATATCCCAAACGACGGGACACGTTCCCCGCCGGAGGAACTCATCATGAGCATGCTCATCAAACACAAACCCTTTAAAGGCCGCGCCGAAATCGTCAAACCCGGACTCGACGGCCTCAAACTCATCTCTTTCGACCTTCTCTTCCTTGAAAAAGGAATGTCGCACACCGAGGACACCGGGACACGCGAAGTTTGCGCGGTCATACTCGGCGGACAATGCGACCTCGCCGCCGGCGGACGCGAGTGGAAACGCGCAGGCTCCCGCCCCGACGTCTTCAGCGGCCCCGCCGCGTCCCTCTTCATCCCGGCGGGCAACACCTTCTCCGTCTCCGCCTCCGGCGGCTCCCCCGTCGAGATCGCCCTGCTCCGCTGCGAAGGCGGCGCGTCCGGCGACCCCCTCTTCATCCCGCCGGAGCGCGTCAAACAAAACGACCGGGGCAAAGGCAACTGGCTTCGCCGCGTCCACGACATCGTCGACCGCGACATCCCTGCCTCCCGCATGCTCGTCGGCGAAACCCACAGCCCCGCAGGCAACTGGTCCAGCGCTCCCCCTCACTGCCATGACATCGACAACCCGCCCTTCGAGTCCGACCACGAGGAAATCTATTTCTTCAAATGCCATCCCTCTCAGGGCTTCCAACTCATCCGTCTGTACACCGACGACCGCTCCCTCGACGTCGCCCATGTCGTCGAAAACAACGACACCGTCGTCATCGACCGGGGATACCATCCCGTCGCCGCCGGACCCGGCTACAAAGGATACTACCTCTGGATACTCGCCGGTAAAAGCCGTGAAATCCTGATGCGCGACGACCCTTGCCACAAATGGCTAAAGGAATGTTAGCCCGCTTTTTTCACCAATGCTTTGCCGCAATATTTAAGGATAAAAAGGAGACGCCCATAATGAACACGAATCAGCCGGTGAAATATACCTCTTCCGCAATCAATAAAAAATGCCTCGCCGCCGTTCTGGCTGTGGCCCTGCTGCTAACCGCTGCCTCGCTCTCCGCCACGGCGGAAAACGTCAAACTGCCGCCCCCGCAGACAGACGGTGGAATCCCCCTTATGCAAGCCCTCAAACTAAGGAGCACCGCCCGCGCGTTCAGCCCAAAAGAACTCCCCGTTCAAACACTCTCAAACCTCCTTTGGGCCGCTTTCGGCGTCAACCGCCCCGACAGCGGCAAACGCACCGCCCCCTCCGCCATGAACTGGCAGGAAATCGACATCTACGTCGCCCTCCCCGCAGGCCTCTACCTCTACGCCGCTGAAACCCATTCCCTCGCGCCCGTCCTCGATGAAGACGTCCGCGCCGCCACAGGCATGCAGCAGATGGCCAAAGACGCCCCGGTCAACCTCGTCTTCGTCGCCGACTTTGCCAAAATGAAACAGGGAACCAAAGACGACAAAATCCTTTACTCCGCCGCAGACACCGGCTTCATCAGCCAGAACGTCTACCTGTTCTGCGCCTCCGAAGGACTTTCCACATTCGTCAGAGGTTTCGTCGACAAACCCGCGCTCTCAAAAACAATGCGCCTCCGCAAAGACCAGAAAATCATACTCGCCCAATCCGTCGGCTTCCCAGATGAGGAATAAACCCGAAAAACCGTTTTGAAACAGTTTTCACCGGGTCGCGATTTATTGAATAGAATATAAGTAGCTGGGTGCCACCCCCAAACTCGTTTGGGGGTGTTGTCAAAATAGCGCACATAACGAAAAAACATCCCCGTGCGACAAGAACAACACCGTTGTGAGCATTATCGAAATACGGTGAAAGGCAACGCGTCTTTTGCGGATGCCTGTTCCCTCATTAAAGGATAAGCAACATTATTATGGCAATGATAAAACACCCCCAAACAAGTTTGGGGGTGGCACCCGGAATTGGTTATGTCAGAGCGCCGGATTCTTCAATACAGTTATTTAAATTCATCTGCGCCCATAATCATATTCATGACTTATACCAAACAATATGATGCGAGAAGATTGGCAAATGAGGTTTGGGGAAAGAACCCTCTTAAAAGGCTTTTCGCCAACCGCCGCAGGCGGTTTACAGCAGGGAGTCCATGTGTTCGGCGACGCCGAAGACGTCTTTGACGGGGTGTTTCTCGCCGGAGTCGTCCACGAGGAACCCGTTGAAGAGTCCGAGCGGTTGCCGGTAGTGGGTCTTGAAGACGCCGAGGTTGAGGTCTTCCACCTTAAGCCCCTGCGGCGCGAAATCGAGTTCGACCCGTCCGTCGTGGTCGCTGATGCGCCACGGCTTTTTCGTGTCGGCTTCGTCGAACTCGAACTTGATCGGCCCCAGCAGAGAGATTTCCGGGCCGTGCCAGATTGCGCACTCGTTCCACGAGCGCTGGTCTTCGATAAGGTTGTCCGTAAGGTTCGCCCCTATCACCCGCCCTTTCGAGTCGAACGCGGCGAAGTTCGCCCACTTCCACCAGAACCGGCGCGGGTAGTACGCCTTATGCACGTCGATGAGGGCGATGTCCCGCGCGGGGTCCAGCCTGACGCTCTCCCCGCCGACTTTCAACTCTCCCTCCGCCGGGCACACCACCTTGTGCGAATACATCGCGCTCGCGGCTCCGAGCGGCAGGCTGACTATGAGCGGCTGCACTTTCGAGAGGTCTTCCAGCGCGCGGAACCGCCCGGACAGAGCCGGGATTCCTTTCGACGCGGCTATATCCGCCCGTATCTCGTGCCGCCCCTTGTCTATGTGGTTTTCATATTCGAGCTTGTATCCGGGGAGTTTCGCGCTTGAGCGTCCGTCGAAGAGCGACTCCGCCACCTTTGCCGCGCCCGGGGGCAGCATCCTGCGCTGCTCATGCAGTTTCCCCGTACGGCGGTCGTACGCGAAGAAAAACGTTTTCGCCGTTATCCCCGCGTCGAAGATAACCGTGCCGAAATAGAAGTCGGGATGAATGACGGCGTAGTGCTGCCAGTCCTTGAGCCGGAGCCGCCTGAGAGCGCGGGGCGCGGCCCCGCCCATCAGCGGGTCGGCGTCCAGCATGTTCAGATTGCGAAACGGCGACTTGAACACGCCGAGGTTGAACTTGCCGTTTTCCACTATCCTGTCGGGCGTTTCCAGCAGTCTTCTCATATCAGCCTCCCCGGCCCGCCGGGCCGCGCGCGGGCGTCCGGCTTGGCGCCGGATAACAATTTAACCCTGCCCCGCTACGGCGTGTCAAGCTTCGAGGCGGAACGCGGCGCTCGCCCCGATTAAAAAAAACACTGGTCATTTCCCCCCGGCGCGGCCACAATATCCCAAACGGGGCGAACCCGCGCCGCGCGCGCCCCCTGCGGAGATTCGCATGTTCACTCACAAATTCAAAGACTGCCGCTCGCTGTCCGAACTGCCGTGGTTCAAAATAAACGACGCCGGACGACTCGTTCTCGCCGAACCGGAAAAGGTCGGCCCGATAATCGACTTCCATTCCCACCTCGGGTTCGCCATCTTCTTCTCCCCCCCGCTCGACCTGCGCAGGCGCGCGCCGGAAACGCTCCACAACTTCCCCATGTGCGGCGTCGAAGTGGACCTCGACCTCGAATCCGGCCTCAACCTCGAACTCAACCAGCCCGGCCGCGTCGTCAAACAGTACATCCAGTCCATGTTCACCAACAAAGGCGACCAAGCCACCCACACCGTCCCCAATATTAAGGAAGAAATGGCTGACATGAACATCGAGCGCGCCATCGTCATGGCCATTGATTTCCCGTTCGGCGCCCAGAACTCCGAAGCCTACCTCGACGCCATGCGCGGAGAAGACAGCCTAGTTCCGTTCGTCGCCGTCAACCCCCTGCGCCCCGGATGGGAAGAGCGCATGGACCGCCACATCGCCAACGGCGCGCGCGGCCTCAAAGTCCATCCCTACTCCGAATTCATGACAAGCGACCACCCGTTTGTCATCAGGATGCTCCGCCGCTGGGAACGCTCCGGTCTGCCCGTCCTCTTCCACACCGCCTTCAACAGCATCGCCCCCGGATTCCTCCAACTCCTCGCGCGCATGGAAACCTACGAAAAAGCCCTCCGCAGATTCCCTAACATAAAATTCGTCCTCGGCCACGCCGGCATGGACTTCTTCGAGAAAGCCATCGAATACGCCCATAAATACGACAACGTGTATCTGGAAATCGACGGCCAGCCCCCCGCCAACCTCGAACGCATCTGCGACAGCGTTGACCACAGCCGCCTGCTGTTCGGCACGGACTGGCCGTTCTTCCCGATGGCCCTCGCCCTTGCCAAAGTCTTCATCGGCGTCCGCGGAGACGAAACGCTTACCCGCAAACTGCTCTACGACAACGCCGCCGAACTCCTCGGCTCCGCGCAACCCGCCTCGGCCTCCGCCTCCGCCTCGGCATGACGGCGCTCCGGGAGGCCCTTGTGGCGGACCGCGATAGACTCAACAACATCGTCGCTCTTTCTTCCTTCGGCATATTTCTCGTCGTTTTCGGACACTCCTACGCAAACCTGACTCTCAAAGACGATTCTTTTATGCTCTTCATGTATTCCCTGCGAAGCGTTATCTACAGTTTCCACATGCCCCTGTTCATCTTCATATCGGGATATCTTTTTCTCCACACGACAAACCGCGCCGGGAGCCTCCCTTTCGCCGGTTTCGTCAAAAAAAAATTCGTCAGGCTTCTCGTTCCATATCTGATTCTCAGTCCGCTGGCGTTCGCAGAGAAATCCTTTTTCGCTCAGTTCGCGTGGAAACACACCGAGGTTAGCTTCAGAACATTCTTTCGAGGCGTCATATACCCCCTCTCCAACATGAACACTTTCTTCTGGTTCCTGCCGACATTGTTCGCGATATTCCTTTTCGCTCCGCTGATGCGCAAGGCCCTTTCGAAAAAAGGAAACGCTCCGCTAATCATCCTCATAACGGCAGCCCTCGCCTCTCTGAACATCTTCCTCCCATTTGCCGACGTTCAGATATTGAACATCGCCGGAATCGCCCGGCTGTCCGTCTATTTCTGGCTCGGCTGCCTTTTCTACTCCTGCGTTCCGCCGACAATGCCGTCCGCCGCGCGCCTCGCCGCCTTCTCGCTTTCTCTCTGCGCGTTCATCTTTCTGAACGTCATAATCAGCGCCTCCGGCAAAACCCCTCTCCTCTCTTTCCTCGCCGCCGCCTGCGGCATTCAGGCCTCTTTTTTTCTTTTCAGCATATTCCCCTCCCGGCTGCATTCCATTTTCGCGCCCATCAACGGTTATTCATATCAAATCTATCTGCTGTCATGGTTTTTTCAGACCGCCGTCCGCGTCGCGGCTTATGTGATTCTTAAAATGAACATTCACGCCGTTTTCGCGCTGATGCTTGTCTCCGGATTGGCAGGCCCCGTCCTGACGGCGAAAGCCGTTGAAAGATTCCTGCCGAAAACAGGTTTCGTCATCGGCTTGCAAACCCCGCCTGCGGACAAATATTAGAACCGCGCCCCTCGCCCGCGCGTCTCTAGCCACCCGTATTCTGATATCGCGTTTGAACCCGAATCAGTCATTAGGATTCGGGAGCGATTATTCAGAGCGGATGAAATGCGAGGCGCAAGACGCGTTTTTGAAGTAGGGGCGGGGTTGCCCCGCCCCAAATTGTCGTAGTTATTGGGCGCGGAAACCGCGCCCCTACAGAACAAAAAAAAGTGGCGGCAACGAAGCAGTTCGCCGCTATGAAAATCGCCCCGGTTCGTCGGCTCTATCGACGAATCCGGGTATATTGCGCGTCGGTGTTGCTTCTGCGAAATGGATTTTTAGAAAACCACAATGCGAAACAGGACACCCGCTCTATTCCTTAAAGCGGGCGCCGGGCGGGCAATGCGGATTCCGGGGGGGTTATCTGCGGTAGTCGGCGCCGCGTTTGAATTCCCGGTCTATGTATTTTACGACGTCCTGTCTGGCGGGATATCTGACGAGGTTGTAGTGATCCATGATGACATTGGCGACGCCTGCGCAGTAGTCGTCGAAGGCGGAGAGCTTGATCTGCGCGGCTTCGCGGTATGGCGTAGCGGCGGCGATTCCGTCCGCGCGCGCCGCGCCTTTCATCTCGCCGTCGTACAGCGGCAGGCCGGTCTCGACCAGCATAATCTTCGTCTGGACGGCCTGCGAGCCTTCGACCAAGCTGACTTTCTTGAGGCCCATGTATTTCGATTCCTTGACGTCCGTCAACTGCTGTCTGCCGAGGTTCCCCACGTAAACGATGTCCGCCGGATATTTGGCGAGCATTTTTTTGATGAACTGCTCGGAGCTTCTCTCCTTGTACGGGACGCGGGAAAGGTCTTCTTCGGGGACGACGACTCTGAAGTAGCCGGTCTCTCTGAGGGAGGCGGCTATCTTGTCGGTGTGGACGTCTGCGGGAGCGGGGTTCCATCTTTCTGTTCCGCGCGGGTTCTCGAACGGCAGCGCGAGGATGGTTTTCTTGTGATAGACGGATTTGAAGACTTCGTAGAAATCGAGGACTACGAGGGGGGCGAGGCTTTTGAGCGGAACTTCACTGTCGGCTTCGGAGAGGCGCGCGTAGGGGATGTATTCCGAGGCGACGGCTATCTTGACGGGATTGAAGGGGATGCCGGATTTCTGGACGATGTAGCTGAAGTTGGAGGCTAGCGTGTCGTTGCGCGGGTCGAGTTCGAGGGCGCGGTAAGCGCGCTCCTGCGCTCCTTCGATGTCTCCCGAGCGGAACATGCAGAGGGCGGCGTTGTTCAGAGGGCCGGACCTCGGACATCCGCGAGACACCGCCGCTTCGAGCAGTCCTGCGGCTTCGTCGCATTTGCCCGCGAACACCAGCATGGATGCCAGATTCGCCGCCGCGCATCCGTCGTTTTCGTCAGCTTTAACAGCGGCGTTGAAGTCTTCCACGGCCAGTTCAGGCCTGTTGAGTTTCAGGTTGACATATCCGAGGCTGTTGCGGGCGACGGAGTGAGCGGGAGATTTTTCAAGGGCCGACCTGAAAATGACGGCGGCCTCGTGAATCCTGCCACGCTCGGCGGCGACCAGCCCGGACACCGTCAGGTAGTCGGGGTCGGCGGGATGTATCTCAAGCGCTCTCTTGATGTCCGTGTCCGCTTTCTCTATGTCTTTGACGCTTAGGTTGTATCTTGCCGCGCGGTAGTATTCGGCGGCGCGCTCTTCGGCGGTCATCTCGAATTCTTTAAGTTTCTGTTCCTCGCGCTCTTCGCCGGAGAGAGTTCCTCTTGCGCGGGGGGCGCGCTCGTATTCGGGTTGTTTTTCCGGTTCGACGGCCTTCGCCGCCGCCGCCGGGACAGGCTCGGATATTTTCTTTTCCGCAACCTGAGCGGGCGCGGGCTGCGCTTCTTCTTCGGTCGCCGGCCTCCTCTGCCTTAAAACAGGTTTGTCCTCTTCCGGTTCCGCCGCAACGACGACCGTCGCCGGAGCAGGCGCAGGCGCAGGCTCGACTGCAGGAGCGGGGGCCGGGGCGGGTTTCGTTTCAACTACAGGCGTCGGCGCGGGGGCGGGAGATGGTTTAGCTTCAACCACGGGAGCCGGAGCGGGTTCAGGTTGTTTTTCGACAACTCTCGCGGGCGCGGCCGGGGCGACAACAGGTTCGGGCTTTTTCTCCTCTGCGACCACAGGCGCGGGCGCGGGAGCAGGAGCAGGTTCCGGCTTTTTCTCTTCAACGACAGGAGCAGGCGCAGGCGCAGGCTCGACTGCAGGAGCGGGGGCCGGGGCGGGTTTCGTTTCAACCACAGGCGCGGGCGCGGGAGTCGGTTCCGGAGCGGGTTGTTTTGCGACAACGACCTTCGCGGGGCCGCCCTGACGCGCGGGCGCGGGCGCGGGTTTTTTCTCTTCGACCGCCGGGGCGGGCGCGGGCGCGGCGGCGGCGACTGCCGCCGGGGCGGCGGGCGCGGGAGCAGGCTCAGGTTTTTTCTCTTCCGCTACTGCGGGAGCCGGAGCGGGTTTCGCTTCAGCCGCGGGCGCCGGGGCCGTTTCTGGAGCCGCCTTCTGCATCGGAGCGGGCGCGGGGGAAGCTTTTTCCGCCGCCTCGGCCTCCCCTTTAGGTTTCATGGCGACTTCTTTGGGCAGCCCTTTGAGCGGCCCTTCCCGGTGCGTCATCTGCTCGTGCCGTTCTTTTTCAGCTTTGATGAACTGATAATTTTTCTTAAACTGAGGGTTCTGCGGGTCCCGTTTTATCACCTGCTCCATTTCGCGGATGGCGTCGTCGAACCTGCCGACTTTGTAGTAAGCGTAGGCGAGATTGTTTCTGGGGAGCGCGTAGTCGGGGGCGATTTTCACGGCCTGCTCGTGGAATTTCACGGCGGTGGCGAAGTCGCCTCTTTCGGTGTAGACGTTGCCGAGGTTGATGTGGGCGGTAAGCAATTCCGGGTCGAGTTCGAGAGCGCGGCGGAGTTCGATTTCCGCTTCCGCAAAGTTCCTGAGCAGGTAGTGGGTCTGTCCGATATTATTGTGAATGACGGATATGTCGGGACTTTCGGGCGGAGTAAGTTCGAGGGCTTTTCTGAAAGACTCGATGGATTTTGCATAGTCGTTTTTCGCGTTGTAGGCGACGCCGAGGCCGGAGTGGGCGGCGGCGAGGGTGGGGTCAAGCTCGACGGCGCGGGCAAGGGTGGCGACCGCGTCGTCGAATTTTCCCATGTCCAACTGGATGAGGCCCAATTCGTTTTTGAAGTAGGCGTTGGAGGGTTCGAGTTCGATGGCGCGGGAAATCTGTGCGGCGGCTTCGTCGAGCAGGCCGTCTTCGTGAAGTTCTACGCCGCGTTTAAATAAATCCGTAGCGGACTGGGCCGAGGCTCCGGCGGCGGACGCCAGAGAAAAAACGGCTGCGGCGAGCGCCGCAAGAGCCGCCCTCGTTATCTTTGTCCCGGTCTTATCTCTCATCTGCGCACCTCTGTCGGCGAGTGTGTTTTTCGGAACCGGGCGTCAAGCCCGGAGCGCGACCGCGCGATCCGGCGGACGCCGTTTTCATTAAGAAATCAACCTTCTTACATTACAATACTCAGATTATTATTTCAAGTTCTCAAGCTCGCGCCGCGCCGTCGCGGCTCCGTCGCTTACCGAGTTCGCGTCGATCCCCTTGCGATACCATTCGGCTGCGGCCCCGGCGTCTTTGTATATGTCGCGGTGTATCCGCGCGATGTAAACGAAACTGATTGAATTGTCCGGCTTGGCGGCTATGGACTTTTCGTAGTAATCAATGGCGCGGTCGAAATCGCCTTTTTCCTCGCAGACCTTTGCGACCTGAATCTGCAGGTCGAACTTGTCAGGGAGCAGCGCGGCGGCGGCTCCGAGATATTTGAGGGCCTCGGCGAGTTTGCCCATCTGGTAGTACGCGTCGCCTGTCTTATAGAGCAGCGCGGTGTCGGTCTTGTTGGACTCCAAGACGTCGAAGGCTTCGGTGTAGAACCTTACTGCGTCCGCGAACCTGCCCTTGCCGTATCTCTCGCTGCCTATATAGATGAGGGTTTTTGAGAAATTGCGGCGGGCGTCGATGTCGCCGGGCCTGAGTTGATAGTATTTGCGGTATTCCTCGGCGGCTTTCCAGTAGTTTGCCCCGGCGAAGTGGATATCGGCGAGTTCCTTGCGCGGGGCCGGGTAGTCGGGCCGTTCGGCGAGGACTTCGGCGAGGAGGATGTGAGCGTCGCGGGAGCGGCCTTCGCCGCGTCTGGCTTTGGCGAGGGCGGTTTTGCATAGGCTCCGGGGGATGGGCATTTCGACGCAGGTTTCCAGCCGGGCGGTTGCGGCGTCCGTTCTGCCCGCCGCTCTCATGACCTCGCTCTGGCCGTACTGCCAAAGTTCGGGCATGACTCTGATGAACAGCGCGAAGGCGAGAAGCATCGCGCCGAAAGTCGCCGCCGCGACCGCCGCCCACGACGGGATGTCGAAATCGAAAAGGTTGCTGCCGGACGGGAACGCGGCGGCTCCTCTGAAGAGCAACAGGCCGCCCGCGAAAGCGAAGGCCGCGCCGGGGCCTAGGATAAAAGCGAAGAAGATTAGTCCGGGGGCTTGGCCTGAGCCTGCGGGGAGTCGAGCTGGGAGCGTTTCGGGCGCTGCGCCGGGCGCGCTGTCTTTCCGGCTTTCCGTCAGCAGAAGCGGAGCGAAACCCTCCGGCAGCAGCGGCTCGCGGGCTTCGAGATAGACTGCGAATCCTTCGCCGAGACCGGACGCGGCGTTCCAATGCCTAACGCCGAGCAGCGCCGCCCCGGCTCCGAGAAGCGCGACCGCGACCGCCGCGACTTGTATGAGAGACACGATTTTTTTCGGCAGCGCGGCCAGAACGACACACGCGGCAAGAGCGCAGACCGCGACGATTCCAGCCGTCGCTTTAGGCAGCATGTCCGCCCTGTCCGCGAAGAGGAACACAGCCGGGAGCCGCCATGCAGAAAGCGGTTCGCCCTCGAACAGATAGAACCAAGGAACGAGCAGGGAAACGGCAGTCAGCGCGGCTCCGGCCCCGAACAGGATGTACGGGCGGGTTTTCGCGGCAAGCCGTTTCAGCTTGCCCTTGTCTTCCCCGGCGCTTGCGATTCCCAGTTCCAGCAGTTCCGCTTCGGTGAAAGCGCGCTCAAACCTGTCCTGTTTATCGACCGCCGACGCGCCGGCCTTCGGAGCGTCTTTTTTCGCCGGAGTCTGGTCCGCCTCGTGGAATCCGTCGGCGGAGAACCCAAGGCCGGTCGGCGGTCCCGCAGCCCGGCTCTTTTTGAACTGATCGGGGTCTTCGATGACTTCCATGCCGCCGAAATCACCCGCGTCGAACGGTATTCCGGCTTCGGACGAATAAACGTCGTCGTATCCGAGCTTCGTCTTGGGGGCGGAGGATTTCGGAGTCGCGGAGTCCGCGCTCTCCATCTTCGAGCCGCATTTGTTGCAGAACTTCACGCCGTCGGGCGGCAGGTTTCCGCAATTGAGGCAGATAGGCATAATCAGTTCCTTGGCGAACGGGCGCGCGCCTTTTGGCTCACATTTTTCAGCTATTCGGGCTGAAATCGAAGAAAGGGATGAGATACGAGGCGAATCGAGCGAGAACGAGGGAGCATACTATTTCGTATGTGACCGAGTTCGAGTCGATGATTCAACGACGTAGATCGCCCTTTATTCGATTTCCCGGATTTTTCTCGTGGAAAATCCGGTTTAGATATGTTTTACCAGTTGCGGCCCATAAATCAAAGCCGCAAACACAGCAAGCCACGCGAACACGGCGGACACTATGGCCGGGTCGGACAGGATGGCCTGAAGGTGCTCGCGGGTTCTGTCCGCTCTGCGGGCCAGCGAATAGTATCTCCATACGGCAAGCGCGACGAACGGCGCCGTAACCCAAAGAAAGCTCGTGCCGTATTTCTCGACGCCGACGCGTGAAAAACTGTAAGCGGCGTAAACCGCGGCGGTGGCCGCGCCGAGCGCGCGGAACAAGAGTTCCTCCGCCGCGGAAGGCAGCGCGACCGCCGCGTCCATGTATATCCTCTTGCCCGCCACGACGTACGCCGCCAGCAGAAACGCCTCCGGGTAAACCCAAGCTGAGACCCTGACGTCTATTGCGGCGGCCCCCGCGAGCATGCGCAGTATCATTCCGGCGGCGATGGCGACGACTCCCGCCGCGCGCATCTTTTTGAGAAAGAAATTATACGACAGCATCAAGACGGCGTAGGCGGCGAGCATGAGAGCGTATCCGTCCCCGATGCAGGCCGCGACCGCTCCGGCGGCGGTTGCCGCCCCAGAGGCGGCTGCCATCATGCCCCCACGGCTTATCCTGCCCGCCGCGTATGGTCGGTTCCTTTTGACCGCGTCCGCGCGGTCCTGCCCGACGTCCACAAGATCGTTGACGACGTAGATGAACCCGGCGGCGAAACAGAACCCTGCGAAAGCCGCCGCCGCGACCGCCGCAGACCCCGCGTCGAGCATGCCTCCGGAAAAGAACAGCGGAGCGCCCACCAACAGGTTTTTCACCCAGTGCGCCGGTCTGAATGTCTTAATGTAATCAACTACCGCCATGCAGCAAATCCGCCGGATATCCCGATTCGTGACGCAGGCAAAAAGCTCTTCCAACCTTCGTCCGTTTCCGTGAAAGCATATCACATTGCGCCTCGCGGGAGAAGCGAACAGCAGCGGAGCGCGCCCGTCCGCGCTGTGCTATAATTGCGGGATACCGGCGAAACGCCGGCGGAGACGGCATGAGCGGCGTAACCCTAAAACAAAATCGCGGCGGCGCGTCGAGGCTTTTTCTCGCCGCCTTCTTCATATTCTGGACGGCCCTCTACGCGTCCATCGCCAGAGGCTGGTTGCCGAACGGCGACCCGGCGGCGTACTTCCTCGTCGCCGCTTCGATTGTCGAGAACCGTTCGCTAGGCATGAGCGAGAAAAGCCCGGTCGTTCCTCTCGAACCGGGGCCGGACGGCAAATTTTACTCGAAGTTCGGCGTCGGACAGTCCCTGCTGGAAGCTCCGTTCTACGCCGTCGGCAAAGCGCTGGCCCCGCGAGAAGCCGAGCCTGTCCACAGATTCTACTTCGTCTATTTCGTCTCCGTTATGAGCGTGCCGGTTATATCAGCGATGGGGATCGTCCTTTTCTTTCTTCTTGCTCTGGAACTTGGATACGGCGTCAAAGCGTCGGCGGTTTGCGCGTTCCTGCTCGGCCTAGCGACGATGATGATGCCTTACGCGCGGTTCGGGTTCAGCGAGCCGCTGCAAGCCTGCATGATAACGGGTTGCGCGCTGTTCGCGGCGCGCGCGCGGGGCCGGGAGGGCGTCGGCGCTTGGGCCGCCGCCGCCGCAGGCGCTTTCATCGGAGCCGCCGCCCTCGCGAAATCCGCAAACCTTCTCTTCGTCCCCATATTAGCGCTCTATCTGTTGTTCTCCGCAGGCCCGCGCCGCGCCGGTTTCATGCGCGCCGCCGCTTTCTGCGCCTCCGCCTCTGTCTTCGCCGCCGTCATTCTGTTTCTTAACGACATCAGGTTCGGCTCCCCTTTCGCCCTCGGATACGGCGCGGGCAGGGACGCCGCGTTCGGGTTCAACGTCTCCGCCCTGTCCGGCCTGTATGGATTGCTATTCAGCCCCGGAAAAAGCGTCTTCCTGTACGCGCCGGTCCTTCTTGCTTCCGTGGCGGCGGCAGGAGCCTTTCACAGGGAGCGCCGCGCGGAAAGCTTCCTCGTATGGGCCGCGTCAGCCGCCGCTTTCCTCCTCTACTCCCGGTGGTGGGCGTGGCACGGCGACTGGGCTTGGGGACCGAGGCTGATCGTCCCCGTCGTTCCCCTTATGGCGCTTCCGCTGCTGCCGCTCGTCAGAGGTTTCTCCGCGCTGCGCCCTGCCGCGAAGACATCTTTCGCCGCGCTCGCCGCTCTCTCCTTCTTCATCCAGATACTCGGCTCCACCGTGAATTTCCACGAATACATCTTGCAGACGCGCATGCTCGAACCGCGCTGGATGAAAGAGATTCCGGCGCGCGAGGGGATAAGAGACGAAATGCTCGCCCTGCACTTCGCCCCCGATTTCTCGCCTGTCGCCGGCCACTGGTGGCTGCTGAAACACGCCGCGCTCGATCGCGGCCTACCGGCTGACGAGTTGAGAGAACGGATGTTAAAAGATTTCCCGTGGCGCGGCCTGATGGCTTACGCGCCCCCGCCCCGCCCGGAAACTGCCGCCGGCTTCGATTACTGGTGGCTGCATTTCCCCAGATTCTTTCCCGCTTCGGCGGACTGGACGCGGCCCCTGTTCGCTTTCCTTGCCGCGACCGCGACCGCCGCGCTCGCGGTCTCCCTGCTCGCTTTGTTGCTAAGACGCAAACCTTCCGCTCCGGAGGCGCCCCCTGATGAATGACAGACAAAAAGAGATTCTGCGATTCGGAAGAGAATATCTCGACGCGTGCGCCAGAATCGAACAACGCGACAACGGCGAGGAGCTTGTCATCGCGCCCGACGACGACAGGCTGTGGAAAAAACAGCCGCAGCCGCTGTCGGCGATTCCGATGGCGGGCCGGATGTTTCTGCGGCGGACAGTCCTTGAAATGACCCGCGCCGCCGCCGAGTCCGCCATAGACGCCTTCGGCCCGGATTACCGGCTGCTCCTCATCGACGCCTACCGCCCGCCCCATGTCCAGAGAATATGTTTTTCGCTTGTAAGCAACTACTTTAAGTTTTTCGGCCCCCGCATGGATTCCGAAGACGACCTCGCCGCCTTCGTCAATTCGTTCTCCGCGGATCCGAGATACGGCGGCCACCCCTGCGGCGCGGCTGTGGACGCCTCCCTGTGGGACATCCGGAACAACCGCCGCGCCGACTTCGGCGGCGATTCATTCAAAACCATCTTTGTGGATTCCAAAGGCGACGCAGCCGACGGCGGCCCGCATACCGATGAAATGAGAAAGAAGTTCGCCGATTGCTTCACACGGCACGGATTCAAGAAAACGCCTTGCGAATGGTGGCATTTCTCTTACGGCGACTGCGAATGGGCGCAACTCGGCGGGCATCCCGCCACCCTTTACTCAGCCGTCCCGTGGAGTCTCGATATGCTCTTCGGCGACGCCGTCCGCCCCCGACTCGCTTAACCTCGCGCCGGTTTGTTAGCCGAAGCAAAAACCCGCTATGTCATTTGACGCGGTTTTAGACTGGTGGACTATCCCGCTTCCTTTTACTACAACCTTATTCTTAACTTGCTATTGCTATTCCATCAACAACTTTTCTTTGTCAGTCGGAGGATTATCCGCGTTCTTTATGATTCTTGGCGTTAAGAAGAATAAAATGTTGCTGGTTCTTTCGTATTCAGTTTTCTTCGTGAACGCCTTTTCGAGCACGGGTATGTGGCCGAGCAATGGCGTCCGCCTCTCAAGAAACGTCTTGAACTTCGTCTCCAGCCCTCCCACCACGAAGGTCTCCCCCTCTTTGAGAACCACGGAACTTGAGATTCTTTTGTTTGATAGTTCGGCGGGGATTGAAATATTCGCGGCGTTTGTATAGGGAAATGACATATCGCCTGACGCCGCAGAAAAATCTATTGTTATTGTATTTCCCGCTCCAATTCGCGGCGTTGCGTATAAATATAACTGCGTGTTTCGGGTCGTACGATCGGAGCCGCTGTACATCGAGATGTCTACTCCGATCTGTCCCGTCTTGTTGTTCAGCGTGACAATCCTCGGACTGGCCGCCAGCTTCGCCCTGTTGGTCCCTGTGAGAACCCCGATTACTTCCTCCACGTTGAGTTGGCTTTGGTATGTTTTTGCTCTGGATTTTGATGAAGCTTCGTAGTTGGAACCGCCTGAAATCTGAGTAGTATTTTGATATGAATTATTAAAAGCCACATTCCCTCCGCTAAGCAAAGCTGACAGATCGATTCCGACATCGCTGAAGTCCGCGTCGAAAAGTTGAACTATTCTCGCTTCAATAATCACCTGTTGCGGCGGCTGATCCAATTGCCTTATTATGTCCTTCACGTATTTGATTTTCCCCGCAACGTCCGTCACCACCAGCACGTTCAGATTGTTGTCCGCATGAATAGAGCCGTCTTGAGTCAGCCGGGGCGAAACGATTCCTACAAGGCTGGACGCCTGCGCGTTGTCCAGCTTTATTACTTCCGTTTTAAGCTGCACGAAGTTATCTATCCCCAGCTTGTCCATTTCATACACGAAATTCACAATGTCAGTCAGCTTGGGTTCCCTGTCCGTTATGACGAGCAGATTTGCCGACGCGTTGACCGAAACCGAGCCGTACTTTGAAAGCCCTTTCTTCACGAACGGCTCCACCTCTTCCGCGTTCAGATTTTCAAGCTCTACCATTACCGTCTTAGTGAAAACGCTGCTGTCCTCGTCGACCTGTAAATCGAGCTTTATTGAGCCTTTGGAAGGGCCGTCTCCGGTCTGCATTCCGCTTTTGACAACCTTCGGCTCCGCTATCGTCGAGGCGGCAAAGTAAATCGTCGCCAACAAAATAAAACAGAGCGTTTTCAGGGTCTTATTCATTGTTTAAGCTCCCGTCTTCATGCTGCCGCGCTATGCGGCGTCTTGTGTTGCTTTCGGTTGACTTCTCCATATTACAACTCGCAAGCGCTCATCGTCAACCCGGCGCGGTCAATATAATCTATGTAAACCTTCCGTCATGGCTTGGGCAGATTAGTTGTTTTTTTGAGAGAATATAGTCGCGCGGCGAAAACCCGCTATGTCATTTGAAACAGTTTTGGAGCAGGGTAAAAGCGCCTATCATTTCGAGTCCGAGAAAAGCGCAGAGGACGGAGAACGCGCGCCTTAGCATCATCGGTTTCGCGCGGGAGGAAACCGTCACTCCGAGACGCGCGCCGAGTATGGCCGCCGGAACCATCGCAGCGCATATCGCTATGTTCACGTACCCGGCGTTCAAAGGTATCTGCGTGGTCGGCGGCGTCGCGAACACGAACGTGGACGCGCCCGCCAGCGACGTGAATATTATCAGCAGCGTCGATTCCCCGACGCACTTCTTTATAGGATATCGGGTCAGCAAAAATAGGGCCGGAACAATGATGACTCCGCCCCCGCCTCCGACGAACCCGGAAAGGACTCCGGAGAACAGCCCGACCAGAAGAAGCGAGACTGCCGGGATTCCTGTTTTCGGCGCGGCGGCTCCTTCGGCGGCGCAATCCTCGCTCCTGTCCCTGCCGAACGCCATCTGCGCCGACACCGCGAACAGCAGCAGCGCGTAGGCGAATTTGAGGGACTCGCCGTGAGAGACTAGCGCGAGACGCGAGCCGATAGCCGCCCCGACAACGCTCCCCGGAATCAGCCACCTGAGCGCCCCGGGTATGTAGTTGCCGTTTCGCAAATGCCCCAGCCCGCCCGCTATAGCCGTGAAAAATATCATCGTCAGGCTGGTGGCGACCGCGCTCTTCATCGCGATGTCCACCTCGACAGCCGAGAGCGAATAAAAATAGAACACCGCGGGCACGAACACGATCCCGCCGCCAACTCCCAGCAGGGAAGCGGCGGTCCCCGCGAACAGGCCGACTACGGCCAGCGTTATGAACGTCTGGGCTTCCAACTGGGTCAGTCCGCCGGACTTGCGTCCGCCTTCGAAAACATCGTTTCGGCAACGTCCGCCAGTTGCAATTCGGCAAGCTTGCGCGGGCGCGCCCTGCCCTCCCGGTCAAGCTCCCTTACCGTGTAGTATTCCCTCAGCATATATTCCAAGTCCGGAGACTCCTTCTTTTTCATTTCGGCGGCGCTCAGCTTCTTGGTGAACAGCAGCCTGCCAAGCCCCTTGACCACGTTCTTCTGCACGGGGATTATCCTGCCGACCGCCGCGTTGGCCACAGTTTTGACAAACGGCAACGACGGCGGGCTGAACGACGTCATCGTCGCCACCACTTTGTCCAGCCCGGTCGGCGAGCCTTCGAGGTGCGGCTTCAGCGCGCGGGGCGACACCTTGTCGTCCGCCGCCGTCATTCCCGCCATGTTGCAGAACGCCCGTTGCAGATGCCATCCTCTTTCGCCAATCGCCACAAGATCGGCCATGCTCCAGCCGAACCCGGTCGCCGCGTTGAGCGCCGGAAGAACCTCCCGCTTCATCGACAGCGGCCAGATGACGAACATGCACATCACCGCCGACCCCGCCACCATCCCCAGATTCTCGCTTCCCGCCACCATCTCCGCCTTGCCCTTGCTCGAAATGGTGTCGTAGCCGCCCGTCACGCCGAACTCCGGATAGGTGTAAACGCCCATCTCCGCCACGAGGTCGGCGTGGGTGATGTGGCACGCTCCGCGCGGCGAAGTCGAGTACGCGAGCGCCAGTCCGTGATAGGCGCGCGGATCGTGCATCGGCGCTTCCATCCCCTTCGAATGCACCGCGAACTCCTCGGAGCCTTTTCCTATTTTTTCGCTCATCCGCTTCACGCCCTCCGCCAGAAGAGAGCCGGGGCCTTCGCGCCTTGCCGCAAGCTCCAGCAGTTCGAGAGTCTGCTCCGCCGCGCCCCATTTCAGCTCGCGCCCCCCGGTCTCCTCTTCGCCGATCAGCCCCGCCTCGAAGCACTCTCTCAGAAACGCTATCGACGAACCCGCCGATATCGTGTCCATCCCAAGCTCGTTGCAAAGCTCGTTCGCCGCCGTCACCGCCTCGATGTCGTCCACAAGCTGCATCGTTCCCATCGAAGCGACCGTCTCATATTCCGGCCCGACGGCGTTCTCTCTCGCGTACGGCCCGTCCGGGATCGTCACCACCCGCTTGCACCCTATCGGGCACGCGTAGCACGACTTCGTTCCCGACAGGATAGTCTCGGCCACCGAAATTCCGTTCAACTTGTCCGAACCTTCCTCCCAGTCAGCCACCCGCCAGTTCTTCGTCGGCACGTCGCTCACCAGCATCCCAAGCTGCATAGTTCCGGCGGTCCCGTACGCGGAGTACGATTTCGCCGTCACGTCCTCCGCGAGCGTCTTCAGAATTTTTTCCCTGACATCCATGAACTCCTGTTTTTCAGCAAGCTCGACCTGCGCTTTTCCCTTGACGGAGACCGCCTTCAGCTTTTTCGCGCCCATCACCGCGCCAAGCCCGGTTCGGCCCGCGAAGTTGTGGCTTCCGGCGATCACGCACGCGTATCTTACGAGATTCTCGCCCGCCGGGCCTATGCAGGCCGTGCGGCAGTTCTTTTCCCCGCGCTCCTCGCTAATTGCCTTCATCGTCTCCGTGCCTGTCTTCCCCCAGAGACCGTCCGCAGGGAGCAACTCCGCAACGCCGTCTTTTATCCACAGGTAAACGGGAGACTCGGCGGCCCCGGTTATCACCACTCCGTCGTATCCCGCGCGTTTCAACTCCGCTCCGAAGAACCCGCCCGCGCTCGACACCCCGAACCCGCCGGTAAGCGGCGACCTCGCGGCGACCTCGAACCTGCCGGACCCCGGCATCAGCGTGCCCGTCAACGGCCCAGTCATGAACACAATCGTGTTGTCCGCCCCTAATGGGTCCGCCGCGTACGCCTTCATATCGAACAGTATCCTCGCCGCCAGAGCCGACCCGCCCATGTACTTCTTGGCGTCCGCCTCCGACAACTCCCTGTCTTCGAGTTTCCCGTCCGTCAGATTGACGTATAGCAGTTTTCCGCAGTATCCGAACATGGCTCGCCCCCGCTTCTTTTCATTGCCCGCTATTATAGCGCCTCTCGCGGCTGTTCATAAGCCCCCGCCGCGCCGCAAGACCTGCCTTGTCCATGTCTGCTCTGGGTTATATAATGTAATAAAAGCATTCGGGAGAGATGAAAATGCGATATAGAGTCAATCTGCAAAAAACGGACGAGGGATATTCGGTATCCTGTCCCGGCCTTCCCGGGTGCTGGTCGCAGGGAAAAACCGAGGAGGAAGCTCTTGAGAACATCAAAGATGCCATAGAAACATATCTGGCCGCAATCGAGGAACTTGCTAAAGACAAGGAAAGCCGCTTCGTCGAGGTTGCGGTATAAGCATGCCCAAACTACCCGATGTGTCCCATTCAAGAGCCGTGAATGCGTTTGAAAAAGCGGGGTTTCGAGTGATCCGGCAGGGAAAACATATTTCCATGTCGAACGGAGAGCGTATCATCATTATACCCCGGGCGAATCCGGTGGATGCTTTCACGATGGGCGGAATTATTAAAGACGCCGGAATGACTGTGGAAGAATTCAAGAAACTATTATAGATAGCCGACTAAATAAGAATCTGCCGATTGCTTTCTAGCGCCCCCTCCGTCTGCCTCAATAGTAGTACCATATCGTCCTGTACTTGCTCACGTCCTCTCCGTTCTTCTCCAGCCGCCTCAGATAGTCGTATATCGACACATCCGCATGCGTATACGTGTCCACCAGCGAGAGCTGTTTCTCCCACGGATGAAACTCGTACACCCGCCTGCCGTCCGGCAGTATCGCTATGATATCGTGATGCTGCCGCGCGCGCAGATAGTTCTTTCCGAGGCCCGGCACGTTGAACACCACCTCGTCCGTTCTCACCGTTCCGGGCATCAGCCGCGCCTCCTCCTTCTGCTCCTGCAGCAGACGGGCTATCGGCGCTCGATAGTCGTCCGTTTCCTCCTTGCCCTTCGTGTTGAACGTGTAGTACGGGGCCACCCCTATCAGCCTCAGCATCGACCTCAGCGCGCTCGCCTCGAACCTCCTCGAATTGTGCAGCGTGAACACAAGCTGGTTCAACACCTCCATCCCGTATGACCTGAACTTCTGGACCGCCCCCATCGACTGCGGCGTTATCTCGTACGGATGCTCGAAATGCGTGACTATGCACACCTCCCGAAATCCCGGCTGGTGAAACCTGTTTATCGCCCTGACCAGCTTGTCCGTTATCCTTTGCGGCATCGTCACAGGCGTGCGCGTGCCAATCCTCACCCGGTCGATGTGGTCTATCTTCGCCAGCCGGTACAACAGGTTCTCCACCTTGCGGTCCGACAACAGCAGCGGGTCCCCCCCCGTGATGAGAACCTCTTTTATCTCAGGCGTCTGCGCTATCCACGCGATCGCCTCCTTCATCTTGTCCTCCGCCACCTCCGCGTCCGGGTCGTAAACATCCGTTATCTCCCAGTTCCTCTGGCAGTAAACGCATATCTGCGGGCAAGTCAGCAACGGCTTCAGGATTACTATCATCGGATACCTGCGCGTCACCGCCTCGATGGGGGACGTGTCTTTTTCAAGCATGAAATCCATCGAACTCTCCCCGCATCCCTTCATGTCCCGAAGCGTCGTCACATAATGCTTCGAGGGAAGCACCTGCGCCCTCACCGCCTGATCCCTCCCAAGCCCCGGCTTGTAATCCATCAGCGACAGATAGTACGGCGTTATCCCGAATGGAACGCCATTCTCGTTCGCCAGCTTAACTCCCTCGTATTCTTCTTCCGTCAGCCGCACCAGTTTCCTGAGCGTATCCGCGTCCCGGATTATGTTCCTGACGTGCCACTTCCAGTCGTCCCACTCATAGTCCGTCGCTCTGAAATATTTCATTATCCTAGCCTTGTTCAGGCTTCGCTTGCGGATCACCCCGGTGTCCAGCCCGGAAACATAACGGCTCATCAGCCTCTGCGCCTCCGCCGCTATGCCCGACAACTCCTCCGACCTCAGCAGCGCCGCCTCCCTGCCCTTGCGCTTTGAATGCTCCGGATAACCGCCTTCATACAAGTTCGACTTTCCGGCGATCCCCCTAATAAGGTGCTCCACTTCCTCTAGGAATCCCGGAGATGGAATTTCCACTCCCTCTGGAGCCTCTTCCTCGTTGATTATCTGATTCAGATAATAGAGCATGCCGAACCCGGCCTGCTTCTCGTTTCTTGTGGCCGTCAACGCCCTCAACGCCATCGCCGCGTCCTTCACCACAATCCATTCGAGAGGAGATATTTCCGGGTCCTTCTCTATAACGCTTTCGAGAATGTGCGACAAGCGCGCGTTCAGTTTCGCCCGCTTCTCTTCAAGCGCATCCGCCGACAACATTATCTCCTTCACCGACGGCTCTATCTCCAGTATCCTCAACAGCCTTTCCTTTGCCGCTTTCCATCTCATAAACAGCCCTCCCCGCGTCGTTTCCGCCGCCCCCGTTTTCGAGCAACGCCAATGGCATTTCTGAATTTCAGCTTCCTTCAGAAAGCTTGACGCCGCATATATTAAGCAGATTGCCCGAAGAGGCGCGACATATAATTATAACCCAAAACGCGGCGCGCGCCAACCCCGCGCGGCTCTTGTCTTTTTTGCTTTTCAGCAATCGCGGCCCGCGCGCGCCGTCGCGCCGCCGGGCTGGGGCTTCGATTCCCGCCATCTTTCCCCGGTTGCCCGCCGCGCCCGGATGTGCTACCTTTCATCTCATGAGAACTATGGGCATTGACTACGGCGGCGCAAGACTCGGCATCGCCGTCAGCGACGATTCCGGCGTCATCGCCTTTCCCTTCTCAGTCGTCCCCACAAGAGGCGACGTCAGGAAAGCCCTAGCCGACATCGTCAGCGAAAAAAATGTCGACCGCTTCGTTGTCGGATACCCGCTAGACCGCGAAGGCAACCCCGGCCCCGCCGCCGCAAGAGTCGAAGCTTTCGCTGAACGGCTCCGCCGCTGGTTCGGCTTTGACGTCGTCCTGTGGGACGAGCGCTACACCACCGCGCAAGCCTCCGCCGCCGTCCGCAAATCCGGCAGCCGCGAACAAAAAGGCCAGAACGACATGGCCGCCGCCTCCATCCTTCTCCAGTCTTGGCTCGACGCAAACCCCCGCCCCTAACCCCCGCCTCTTTCTATCAAGCGCCGATCTAGTCTCATCGTTTTCTAATGGCTGTAACTACCAGCAAACAGAAACTTGTGATTTATGTAAAAAGCGGAAGAAGTTTTTAATTCCGTTGAGGATAAAAACACAGGCGACCATCGGCGGAGTGTCGCCCACAATCGACAGATTTTCGCAGTCTTTTCAGATTTTGTAAACTTCTCTTCTATGCCCGACATGCCGTATAAGGATGGTTTCTTTGTCGAATGTATATATAATTCTCCATGCGCCGACTCTCAACTTATACGTTCCCTCGAATTCGCCGCTTAGCGGTTCGGGGATGATATTCTCAAAACTTTGGGAAAACCAAGCGATCTTTTTCAGGATTCTCTTTCCAACCGTTTTGTCGAGTTGATTCAAATCTTCCAGCGCTTCCTCGGTCCATTCGATATCAATCAAACTTCTCCACCACCTCCCGGTGAGAGACACGTCTCGAATTGGAGGATAGTCTTTTTCTTAGTTCTTCTTTAAAATCCTCTCTCAGTTCCAGCCCGGCATCGGGATCGCCGAAAACCTCGAGAATCTTCTGCTCGATTAGGTTCTCAAGATCGTCAAGACTCATAGCGCCTATGGTTTTCACGATGTCCTCCCTTTAATCAGCTTTTCATTTCTTTAGTTTTATTATACGCTTTTAATTCACATTAAGATAGTTTGTATTTAGCCAGCTTTAACCCGAATCCGTCGTTAAGATTCGGGAGCGATTGTTCAGAGCGGATGAAATGCGAGGCGCAAGGCGCATTTTTGCAGTAGGGGCGGGGTTGCCCCGCCCCAAATTATCATAGTTATTGGGCGCGGAAACCGCGCCCCTACTGAACAAAAAAAATATGGCGTCAACGAAGCAGTTCGCCGCTATGAAAATCGCCCCGGTTCGTCGGCTCTACAGACGAATCCGGGTTGAAATTCATAAAGAAATGGCGATGCTTGATTGCTCGTTTTCAACAAAACGGCATTCAGAGGAATTTCTTATTGGGTCGCATCGGCGTCCTTGAGCTGTCTGCCGAGAGTGAGCAAGATGTAAATAATCCAGATAATCATGAACACATGCAGCGCGTCATTGTCGGAAAACCAGATGCCGCGCTTCCACAGTTCCTGAGTTAGACCCGTAGTCATATATGCAAAATACGCCCCTGTTGTAATGATAAGCCATATCCCCGCGCCAAGCATCGAGCGATCCATCGCGTCTTTGAGCCTGCGGAATCTCGAGCCGCAGAGGGCGAAAAGTATCAATAGATTCGGCGCGGAAAAAAGAACCATAAGCTCGAATGAAATCATGAATCTGACAGGGACCAGCGCCCCGATTGCCGTGACCGTGAAATGCGCCGCCGCGTTTGCGGCCGCATACGCTATGAGCGCCTTCCTCAGTTTCCCGGCGGCGCAGGCATACGCCAACGCTATCAGCATGGCGTCCATGCTCGCCGCCTGAAGCGTCAGGTATGCCACTTCCCACCAGCTTGTCCAAACGCACACGTCGCGCCCGGCGCATTTAATCTCGTAGCCGAACGCCTGATAACTTGTGCCCGCCGAAATTGCCGCAGCCCCTCCAAGCAATAGCGCCACGCCCCACCACACTCGTGAACGCTGGCCTGCCCGGGTTCGCATGAAATAGAATCCCGCCGCAATCCACAACAACCCCAGAATATATACAATTGCCGATGATGTCGGCTGGTTGAGAATGAAATCCGTTCCGAAAAAGCTGATATTCACGCATGGCTGACTGTCGCAAAACGCCTGCGGCGTCACAGGCGGATTGCTGAGCAACGTGTCCAGACGACTTAAAACCGCGACTCCAAACATCGGTTAGTCTCCTATAATACGATATTATCACAGCCCTCGCCCTATTCGGCAAACCGTTCAAACATTTCATAGACAACCCGTATAAGCGCCTCTCCGCGCGCGCCTCACGAGGAAAACAACATTCTTTCATTTCTGATTATTTTTAATTGAAAGCGATAGTTGGTATGAATTTGTGATTACTGTGAAAAACAAGGAAACCCGTAGTCTCGTTAAAATTAAAAAACGATATCCGTTCGGGAGCTAAAGTATCAGAAAATCTTCCTGCTTGATTTCCGCTTGTTTAATAATTGCCCGAACCGTTCCCTCCGGAATGTCTCCCGGATGATTCGGAACAGTTGTCCTTGCTCGCGTGTTGGGATTCCACCAGATCTCGTGGCTTCCCTTTGCAAAACGATCAAACTCAAATCCTGCCTTCTTCAACCTGCGTATGATTTCTTTGTATTTGAAGCCCGCAAGCGATCCCATTAACCAATACCAACGGCAATATCAACGACTATTTCCTCGTCGGGTTTTTTAATGCCGGGAGGCAGCGGATCGCCGTGTTCCTCGTATGATTCTATAATTTTTCTTGCAACATCATGTGCTATTTCCATGGTTTCGGATAACGTCCTTCCCTGCGCAACAAGACCTGGAAGCAAGGGGCTTGTGGCAACATATCCACCTTCTTCAAGGGCTTCAATATGAAGTTTCAAGCATATTTCCGCCATAACTCCCTCCAATCAGATTATACGACAGTCAGTCTGTTTCACCGGCCAATTCCAAACACCGCCCCTGATTCTTTCCGGCGCGTCGTCCGCGAAGATGAAATTCCATACCAATGACTTGATATTGAGTTCATATTCTTCATAGTTTTATTTTACTTCAATCCGGGGTTTCTTTCCAGCGCGTTGGTTATTGCCAGCATCCGGTTCGGTGGCAGGCAGGAACCATTTTGCAAGTTACTGTGTCCCTCAAATTCAGAAACACATGGAACTAGGCAATGAATCGCGGCTCTCCAGATCCTAATTATATGTGATATCCCACAGCCTTCTATGGTAAAATTTAGCAAGAACTCTCGACACAAAAGCAGCTCGTGGAAAAGGAGAGGACATGAACAATTCTTCAAAATTACCGATAGTGATCGCCGCTATGTTCGTATTCCTTATAGGAGCATGTCGCGCGGACGATAGCGCGCCGGTAATCGAATATAGGGTGACAATGCCGAAAGAAATGAAAAAGACTCTTGAAGAATACTACCCGGACTTCAAAGTTTGGGATCAATCCGATTTTGCTCCTGTCATTATAAATGACATTTATGTTTTCTCCGCGAAACAGACGCCATCAACTGTTATAGCGGACTTCAATGGCGATGGTGTAAAAGATATCGCTCTTTTCGGCTACGATAACACTCATATGCGTGTTATTTGTATTATGTCAAATGGCATTGCTTTCAGAGCTTTTGAGATAGTGAGTTATGAGCTTAAAGAAACTGGTCATCCTCTGATTAGTTCCAAGCCTGAAACAATGTATTCTGGAGTAAATACTTACTTAATTTATAGTTCGCCGGGTATTGTTGATTCTCCTCATGAGGAAACAAGCCTTGTATTAAAAACAGATGCTTTTGAAATTGTCCATTTTGAATGTTCATCAAGGATGATATATTTTCAAGATGAAACTTTCCACGAATACTGGACGGCTGATTGAAAAAAAACGCCTTTTGATTCGCCCCACATTGTTCTAGCTTGATTTCTAAAAAAATGTCTTGAAACTCTCGGCATTTCAGCAAATTATCCGCATGCGCTTTATTGCAGCAACATTTGTCCGGATTTTCACTGATATGGGATGATTCTTGTGTGTCGCCAGCATTGACAGTCGCTTTTCGACGCGGGGCATGACAACAGGCGCGGGTTTTGTCGGCGCAAAACGCCTGCGGCGTCACAGGCGGATTGCTTAGCAACGTGCCCAGACGACTGAAAACCGCAACCCCATACATCGGCTAGTCTCCTATAACGCATTATTATTGCAATCCTTGCTTCTTTCGGCAAATCGTTCAAAAACATCTCCCATGCCTCGTTTTCTATGTTAAAGCGATATTTCATCGCGTGCGCGATTCGCAGCGAGTATTTGTCATTCTTCGCCGAATCAACGGCTAATATCATATTGACGAAAAGCGGGGACAGGCATCGCTGAGATACGCGCTGCATGTTGCCGTTTTCTTCTCGACCGCCTTTTTAATGCTCCCTGCGCTTTCCACACAATGAGAACAAGTTTCTTAGGCGGAGTGTCAACTTTTGTCCATTGTTGTGTTTAAGAATATTATGCTTACAATCTAGCTACAGGCAGTTGCCAACATAAGCAGTGAATGTTTTGCGCAAGTCGATTGCCACGAGATCGCTCAAAGCGGCATTAGCGCGCTCGCCGATTCAGCGGCGCCAATCAATTTTGCGAGTTGTCACCCACGGCGACGCTGTGAAACATGTCGCGCTCTTGATTGCGACAAAAGGAGATTTGAAATGAGCCTTAAAAAAGGCGATTCTTGCATTATCATCAAAGACGGACGGGCCTCCGCAAACCGCGCGGACATCCCCACAGGAGCGCTGGTCGCGATTTGCGATGTCGGGAGCGACGCGAACTTCGCTCCCGTCGTCACGGAGGACGGAAACAGCGGGTTGATTCAAACATCCCTTTTGTTCAAGGAAGGCGACAACGTGGAAGTGACGCTGCCCGGCAAAGACATCATGCGAGGAGCGATCTGCGAAGTGAAAAAGAATGAAATAACGATCGCCCTCAAAGACGGCTCTCTGCGCGGGATCGCGATCGATTATCGAGTCATAGTCACAAAAACATGATTTTATCCGACATTCCCGACATCGAATTATGAATCTGTGTTGACAGTCGCTTTTCGACGCGTGGCATTACAACGGGCGCGGATTTTGTTGGTCACAAAACGCCATGCGGCGGCCCAGCGTCGCTTTCGCGCGTTCACGCGAACGACGCTGTCAGACACAACCGTTTGGCCGGCTTTTACTCTTCGTCTTCTTTTTTCTTTTCGACTTTGGCGATGATTTCTTCGGCGATTTCAGCGGCTTTGGCGTTGACTTTGCGGATGATGTCGTAAACGCCGCCGATTGTTTTCTGCTGGATGTCCTTTATCCCTTTCGCCGGCTCCTCAAGCCCTTCTATGCTTTCAAGGACTTCGAGCGGAAGCTTGGCGATGGACAAGTGAATCTCTTCGACGGATGTTGCGCCCTTGTCGACGAATTCCTGCACAAGGTCTTTCAGTTCTCTAATCGTTCCCATGTTTCCTCCATAAAAACTCGCCCAATTTTTTCGGGTCTAATTTTTTAATTATACATCCCCGCGCCGGATAATGACAGGACGCGTTCAAAGACCACAGGGACATGTCCGACGCTTGCCGTCTTGCCCCTCAATCATAAGCTGGCTTTTCACCATGGATTGTTATTGGAAAGTTGACATCGATCTTGAGTTTAATGCTACATGGTTCGCGGAGGCTTGCTGTTGTTGTTTTGATATTGCAAATTGTAAGCACTATATTTGTTGTGTGTCTGATAAATCTCTCGTATTCTTTTTTTCCTTGTCAATCTCTGAGCTTCCCCCCAAAAACTGGACAGAGGTTTAAGGTGGAAACCGTGGTGGTGTAGAATCCAGTTTTGGAGGGATGAGCGATGAGGAAGAAATTCACCCCAGCGTTCAAGGCCAAGGTGGCGC
>Ga0116149_1000063_pt1 | contig 138114 bp, 123 predicted proteins | sample AD_UKC057_MetaG_FD_89787 | JGI IMG/M metagenome (GOLD analysis project Ga0116149, IMG submission 89787) | Active sludge microbial communities of municipal wastewater-treating anaerobic digesters from USA - AD_UKC057_MetaG | ecosystem: Engineered > Bioreactor > Anaerobic > Digestate | place...
GCGAAATGAGACATCTCCGCAGCCGTTTCTTCCAACAAAGACGAAAGCCGCCCCAAATCGAAAGCTGCTTTGCCTGTTTCCGCATCCGAGAAAAGCTCGACGCAGTTGACTGCTTTGCCGGATAACGACGGATGCTTTCTTTCAACCAGAAGCGCTATGTCCTTCAAAGTCAGAGGCCTGACGAGGGGAACGACGAACAAGCAGACGACGGCAAGAAAAAAAACAACAAGCGCAGAAAAAACAACAGCGGCGCGCGGCGCGCCTGTCGCGCCTGCGGCCATTGCGAGCGCTGTAGGAACTGTCAGCGCGATCAAAGCCGCAGCCGCCCCCCGTGCCGCCTCCGTTGCCCGCCATAATATTATCAGCCGGGCAAGTTTTTCGGAGATTATTCGGAAGTTGTTTATATCTTTTTCATTCATAATCACAGACGCCATACGACTATAGTGAACAGACAGCAATCATAATAATTATAACGAATCCGTCTGCGGATGCCTCAGTCGCGCATTCATAAAAAAACCGCCGGGGTTGTCCGGCGGCTTTTTGATTCTTCATGTCGCCCGTAGAGCCGATGCCAACTAGCCCGGCAAAACGGTTCCATACCGCTTAAGGCGTTGTCGTCTCAGGCAAAGTCCTAGCAGTCTGGCAAACCTTATTGCTCACATTGCCCAGATGGTTTACGTTTCCTGAATTGTCCACCGTCTGAACGCAAATAGTGAGATCCGTGTCAGGCGTCAAATTCGATAAGACGACCACATTGCCGCTAGTCAGAGTGTGTCTGGCGTCGTCTACCAATATGACATAGCCTCCGCCTCTGTCAGGCGGCACTCCCGGCCAACTCAGCGCCTGCCCCGTGACCGCCGTGCAGTCGCTTGGGTGATCCCACCTGACGGTCACCGAGCGCTCCGCCGCTGTTATCGTGACATTTCTCGGCGCGGGAGGCCGTTTCAGATAGTTCCATACTTCAGAAAACACCCATGTGTTTCCACAAGTTCCGCCATCGGGCGTTACGCTGGCCCCGACTCTCCAGTAATAAACCACCCCGTTCGTCATCGGAACATAGTGTCCGTCCTGTATCGATCCTACGAAGCACTGTTGATACGGACACGGGAATGTCCCGTGCATCGGGCTGGCCGAATAATCCGTAAACACGATGTTCCTAAAATCATAAGTGTCGGACACATCGATTCTATAACAGGACTTGCCGTGCGCGAACGGTATCGGACTCCAGTAGTAAGACGCGTCCACACAGCTTACGTCCACGCAATTGTCGATTCCCGCCCCGGTCGGGTCAAGCGTCGGGTCGCACGCGCCATTGCCGGGAGGCGACGCCAGAACGACGGCCGGTATCAGCACTGTAAACGAGTTGTACGGCGACCAGTCTCCGGGATATCCCGCTCCTGAAACCGTCTGCACTCCCGACGTGTCTCTCGCCCTCACCCTCCAACTGAAAATATCTCCATTGGTCACGCTCGTAGTCGACAGATCGCAGAAAGTATTCTGCGTGTTCGTTCGCGGCGGGTCCGGCGGATTCTCTGGCACGTACAGGAATTGCGGATTGCACAGGAACGGCCTGCCGTTGCTGAGTATTTCTATGTCGTAGCTCGCCGCGCCAATAACGCCAGATATCTGTTCATCGCCCACTTCCCCGCCGTCCCAGTCGAAATGCAGGCACAACGTCGAGGAAGCTCCGTCGCAGTCGTCAACTAGCATCACCTGCTCGCCATGCATCGGCGCAAACAACCTCGGCTTGGGAAGCCCGGTGATGAACTCTCTCGAATTGGCGTCGTTGAACGGCGTTCCCTGAACGGTTACGTTCCATCGATATCTGCGACCGGCCATGAACTCGATATTCTCCGATGTCGAGTTCAGGGAACAGGTTGAAATCGTCTTCTGGAATATTGTCACGTAACTGGCCGTTCCGGGCGGCGACCCGTCGGGAAGCGCGTCGTCGGACGCCTCGATCGCCTCGATTCTAAAAATATACCCCGGATGCTGGCCCATCGCGGTGCAGATGAAATCAATGTTGTATTTATACGTGGGTTGACCGTAGAAAGGATCGAGCACTATTCCGGCGGAAAGGTCCGGGCCTATTATCTCGTTGTTCGCGGGCGAAGTTAATATCGGAGCTTCGTGCCCTGTCACATAGAATGTCCTTCTGTTCACATTCTGCCATGTGCCGGACACCGCGCCGTAATCGTCGAACGCTCTTACTTCCCACATGTACGTGCCCGACAACGAGCAAGTCGGGTCGGTCGACAGATTGCACGGATTCAAGTCCACATCCGACATCTCGGCCTCGTTGGATGTCACGTTCATCTGCCAAACTATCGGGAAATAGGTGCAGTTGTTCCCAGTTCCCTGAACGCTGCACAGCCGCACCGTGTATCCCGCCGCGCCGGGAGTCAACGTCCAACTGAAGTTTATGCGATTTGAGCTGCTAACCGCTAGGTACTCTCCATTTCCGGGACTGACCGGGTCCGGCGGGAACAGGTTTTTCACAAACTGCGACTGCGAACAGCTTGAGGTGAATACCGTGAACTTGCTGTTCCCAGAACATACGCGCCACGCATACTCATTGCTCGACCCGGTCTGACTGGGCGACGCCGGGTTTTTAAGAGCCTCTTTCGCCGTGCCGTCCTCGTTAAAGACAATCGATGTCTCGTTCCCGCTTAAAGTCGTGTTCCAGATATACTTCGCCGCGTTGCCGAAGCCGTCCGATTTCTGAACAAGTTGGAATTGGTAGAATTCGGCTCCGTTCTCCTTCAACCAGCGGAACTCGGGCTGTGGCACGTATACCATCTGGTCGTACAGCGGGTAATAAACCGACGGCCCTTTCAGAAGCAATGTCACCGACTGCGGAGTCGACGGATTGCTTTCAACGTCATACTCGTCGACAGCCGTCAGATAATAACTATACGTTCTGCCTCTCGGCAAATATGTGTCTTCGTAACAAACCACGTTTGTTTTTGTTGAGCTGCAAGCCGCGTTCAAAACCTCTGTCAAAAGATTGCTGCAAATCCCGACTCCGTATCCGGCCTCTCCAGCCACGTCGTGACATCTATATATCCTGAACTTCGTGATGCTCTCCGAAGTCGGTTTCTGCCAATACAACGTTATTGAACTGTTCGAATCATTGGTGGTCGTTGGGTCTGACTGCTGTGGCGAGCAGTATGCGCCTCCGCACCAGTCCGGCTCGTCGGGTTTGTCCGTGGATTCGTCCTTTGTGAATCTGAACTCAGTGCTCCATGGCGATTCGCCCCATTTGCCGACAGCCTGCACCCTCCATCTATAGGTTTTTCCCTTGGCAAGCTTCACAATCGGGGTTGAGGGATATGTTATGCTTACCAGCGCCGCGCTAGTGGAGCTGATTTGAGGATCCCATATCAACTCATTGCCGTCAAAAAGATTCAACATATAGCTCGTTGGGGCATTGCTGTTCATTGAGCGCCAAATAAACGTCGGCTCGTTCGCTTTTACTGTTGTCGCGGTAACAGATCCCGGACTTATTAGGGTGGGCCTCTGCAACTCTGGAATGCCCGACGTGACCACCGAGCGTTGGCTCATCACCCCGCCCGTCGTCACGCTGGCCAACTGATAGTAGTATTTCGTTCCGTTCTTCACATCAATATCGCAATATCCCGGATTTGATTCGCTGAACGAGTCGGGACAATTAGGGTCTGGTAAAGGAGAGCCAAGTTGGGATTTGAAAACTGTCGCTATCTCGTCAAGCCCTGTCGAAGACTCTTCCTCGCGAAAAATGCGATACCCTATCACGTTGGGATCCGCAATCTCATACCACCTCAACGACACCACGCCGTTTCCGGTCTTAACCGGTTGAAGGCCCGCCCCGCTTACCCAAAGGGGTATGGGCAAGTCGGAATCCTCCGACTCGGCGCGTTTGGTGAACTGCACAGTGTTGGCGCTTGTGTACGAGCATCCGTTGTCGGCAAGAACGTACCAATAGTACGTCATGTCGTTAAGCAATTCTACGCCGTTATATTCGACCGAGTTAGCAGGACTCTCCGGCGTATTGTCCAACATAGTAAAAAATACGCTTGCGCCATTCTGGTTATAAACGTTGACGACATATTTTTTCGCGCAGGCGTCGCCCTGCCACAAAAAAGTCGGCTTTTCATACAGAATATCAGCCCCGCTCGTCGGGCTTATCGTCGCCGGGGCATTCGTAATAGTGCAACACTCTTCTCCGGGATTGACTCCGGTGTATGTGAACTGCCAGCTTACTGAAGGAATCTCTTTGCCTCTCGCGTTCGTATACCCGTCCACGCGCCATCTGTAAACAGTGTCGCGATAAAGAGTGGAGCCGCCGTATTCAACGGTGTATGATTGCCTTTCTCCGCTGCTGGAAGAGCCTTCCCCATCCAGCCTCTCGGAAAATATCACTTCTTTTACCGCAGCTGTGGTCTCAACCGTCAGAATGTAATAGTCCATCGTCCCCGACCCTGTGAAAATGAACGATGGAGTTGGATTCTGTATGTTTGAGTTGTTGGCAGGCGAAATCAGCGTGATGTCTTCAATTTTGCATACCGTTGGGTCTGAGGACGGAATCGTGCACTCAATTGGAGAGACAAGAGCGTCCTGTTCCTGATTGCTGCTGATGCCCTGAATGGCGTAGCAGACCTGCTGGTCGTTAGTCATATTCGTCAGTTCATAACTCTCGGTGTTTCTACCTTGCACAATCGTCTTCACTGTCGAGCAGGATGTCGGAGAGCAGTCGTATATCTTGTATCCGGTCACGTTCGTGCTGTCCAGCGCCTGCCAGTACAGCCCCACGGCGCCATCGCCGCATTGCGCCTTGAAATTGCCCGGCCTCGGAAGCGGCGATTCCCGGTTGTCTTCCACAACCACATAAGGCGTAAAATGAGTGACGTTGCACGACACGCCGTATCTGTTTCCTATCGCCGTGTGTCTGCCGTATGTCGAGTCGATTACTTCCCATGTCCCGAAATCGGTGTTGCAGGTGGCGCAGCTCAACTTGGACGAATCATTGAAAGCTATGTTGGTCATGTCGAAAATAAGCGTGTAGCCGTTGCCGGGAAGAGTCGAATCTTTTGTGGTGGTCGAAAGCCGAAATTCGTATGCGGTCGTGCTTATCGGCGCTATGCTCGCGCTTGAATTCCAGCATGACATCAGCCCGGCGTCCGAAGCCGGATTGGTAATCTTGAACGGCGCGCCGGGTATGTAATCGACGTTAAACGGCGTCGGCGAGTACACCACGGCTTTGTTATCCGCGCTTGCCACGGAAGAAGCCCCGACCTGAGCCTGCGCGGACTCCGCTTTGCTGCCGCCTCGCGATACGGCGGCCACAACTCCGACAGCCAACAGCCCTATGACCAGCGGGCTGAGTTTTTTCTTTTCAGGAACTTTTTTTATGCCGCCCGTCAACTCTTCGTATACCGCCGGCGTGTACACCAGTCTCGCCCTGTCTCCGGCCTTTATGCTAACGCCTTTTTTCTGCTCTATGATTTTGCCGACCGAGTGCGCTATGCTGACCTCGTCTATCTCTATGGAGGCGACTTGTCGGTCGCCCCTCATGATGGCAACTTCGGCTCCAACCCTTACGTTGTCTCTCTGAGCAAGGTTAGTGTAAACCTTGTTTCCCTTGAGCATGGTGACAACGCCGAACTTAGACATGTTTTCGAAAAGGAATCCGACCGCGTTCCTGACGCCGTCCCTAATCGCCATCTCCGCCAACTGTTCCATTGTCCCGGAGAAACCGAGCCTAGCGACTCTTCCGACTACGACCGCTTCGCTCAACAGATGCCCTTCTGCCACGGAATACATCGACAACCCGACTTCCACCTGAGCCTGTTCAGTTCCAGAATACTTGATATCGCTCACGAATCCGACCACGACAGCTTCAGCGCCGACTGCTTCGCCGACGGATATCGCCACGTCAGGATTCGGCTTTAACCCTCGCATCGCCTCGACTATTTTCGCTCTGGCCGTCAAATCGCAGTTCTCTACATCCGACAGTTCGGCCAACAGCATGTCAATCCCGAAGTTGTCCGCAAGGATGTCGCTTTTGGTAAGGTTCTCTATGCCGACAGCCGCTATGATGATTTTCTTCTCCGCAGCCTGTTGCGCGAGCGCCGTCCCAGACCCGTCGCCGTATGTAAGCGTCAGCGTTATCGCCGCCAGCAGATACGACGCCACCCATCTTGTGAGCCTCATCTCCAGTATCTTTCCGAACATGCTTTCCCTCCGGGATTGTTTCTTATATTCCCGATCCGCGTATGCTTCAGGATGCTTTCTCCGCCGCTTCCTCTTTGCGCTCAGCGCGCTCTCATTTCAAGTTTAGACATTCCGTCATACAGGTGATAATCGCAAAACCGGCCGAGCGCGGAAGAAAACTCCGCCGCCGCTCTTGTTCCGGCTTTCTCAAGCGTAGATATCGCCGCCGCATGCGCCGCCGCTTTTTCCCCGCTCTCTATTTCAATTTCCAGCAAGCCTTTCGCCGCCGTCCTTGCCCCTGTCCCGAAACTCATTGCTCCCGGCATCATCCTCGATCCCACCCCGCAAGCGCCGCAAACCGTCCCTCCAGATTCCACGCTCCATCCCGCTCCACCGTTCTTTATACCACTCCCGCACTCCGCGCACACATCCATTTCAGGCGCCTGTCCCGACGCCAATAGAATACCCCATTTGATAACCGTCATTATTATATCATGCTGTATAGAGAAATGTAAAAGATTCAATATATTTTTTACAAATACATACAATCTTTGGTCCGGCGAACCCGCAGGGACTGCTTTTGTGACATATCTAGCTAAAAAACCGGCTGCGGCAAGGCTTTCAGGCTTCTTTTTTAGCTCAAAATGACAATTTATCGCTTCCCATTCCGTCAGGATGTCGGTTCCCCGGCTTTCCGCCAAGAAGAACAAACCTTCAGTAAGAGGTTCTACAGATCCCCTTAATGTGCTTTCCAATTTCTTTGTGCCTCTTGCGGTCATCCGCATCTTGCCCCGCTCAAGGGTAAAAACTTCCGCTTCGACGTCCCGCTCTCCCTTTAAGTCCGAGTCGAGCACAATTCCTGTGACCGTATAATTCGCCACTATTTCGCCAACCTCGCATTTCCTTGCGCAATTATATATAAACAGCGCGTTCCAGCCAACACCACGCTTCCCGAATCATTCATAATGAATCAGGAACAGCCCGCGCTGATTTTTTTTATTCTTCTTTCAGCCGCCGCAACGATTGCGTAGTAGAATATAATTTATTGTTTGTGAATCTGAGAATTATCTGGCGGAACATGAAAATAATTACGAACAAGATGGCAGTTGCGCTAACAATCGCGGCGGCGGTATTGGCGGCAGGTTGCGGAGGCGGCGGCAGGTCCGCGGACCGTTCAAACCAGAATGGCGGAAACACCGGAATGCCTGTCACCGCTCCGCCGTGGTATCCTCCCGCTTTGGACCAGCGAGTCCGCACCACCGCCGTTTTCGACCATGTAACCTACTACCTTCCCGCTCTTGAATCTTGGTATTTGTATGACGCCACGGCAGGATACACTTGGATATCAGCCATAGGTTCGACTCCCGGCCTTTCCGCGTCAATGACCAACCCCTTTTCTAAAGTCGGCGTCATGATCATACCGACAAAAAATTATCAGAACCCCGGCACGGTCGACTTCTATATCGACGGACAACCGGTTAAAACTCTGGACCTTTCGTCTCCAACCCCTTTTCCGGAATATAAAGAGAACTTTGTCTCTTATTTTGAGATATCTTCGGGGCTTCCTGAAACGCCGCATACCGTCACTATGGTGATAACATCCGGAACAGTGGCTTTCGACGGCTGGAGAATGGAATACAAGAATCAGGTTTACCACATAGACTGCGGGGACGCGAACACTCTCGAAAGCGACACGATAGAAGCGGCTACTCAGGTTCGCGACGGACTGGAAGCGTACGCAGGCCACGCGGGCGCATTCCCAGACCCTGTCGACTTCACCGAGCTGTTTTCCTATATGGACAATTATTACGACATCTTTGACGACTATCCTAAGAATCCGTTCACAAAGGATCCGATGCGCAACAGCTCAGTTTACAGCGCCGGCGACTACGACTATGTTTACGGCTCTGAAACCGAGTACACTTTGAGCGCGTATGGCGGAACCGGAACCCTCATTACTTTCACAGAGGACTCTGTAGAGACGAATATTTTGCAGATGTCGCTTTCCGCTCCGATGAACCACTTCGCCACCACTTCCGCGTTTATCGTTTTTGAAGGGGAAACAGCCTATAACGGTTCGGGCGACTGGGGCGGCCCCAACCTTTCAATATGCTGCGGGATGAATGGCAAAGTCAGCTTCCCCGCCACCGGGTCCTTTTCCATCCCTATCCGCTTGAAGGAAGGGGAAAATCAAATCAGGCTCACTTTGGCCGACCCGTTCGGCCAGAAGGTTTCCCTGCTGCGGGTGATATCTCTTGACACCACCGCCCCCGACATTATTCTCATTGATCCCTTCCCGCCTGTGGGCGAAGTGGGAGAGCAGATAATCAACGTGTACGATTCTTCCACCATTGTGAAAGCCTATGTGGAGCCTTTCTCCACCGCCACTCTTAACGGCGACCCGATGACTGTGGACTCTACCGGCGTGTTTCAAATTGAGATGGCGCTGGCCCCCGGCGCCAACGTCATCACCATCGTCGCGGCGGACAGATTCAACAACACCAACACGAAATCATGGACCATAATGTCGCACCAATAATCAGCGTTTCCGAACCAAACAATTCATAAACTCATACTCTCGCCAAAAAAGAAAACGGGCCCGCTGTTCGGCAGGCCCGTTTTTGAAGATTCTGTTGTTTCAATCAGTCTTCTATCTCGATGTTCATCGAGAGTTCTAGGAATTTCCCCGAAGCTTTCGCTTTCTGAACAACGCTGTCGGTGATAGTTTCGCCGTGCCCGACCACTAAGGAACCGTCGTCGCCGACGACATCCTTGCTGACCTTTTTGCCGAGCATATATTTGATCTGTCTGCGTTCAAAAATCTCGCTTAGGCTCTGCTTGCTCTCTTCGCCCTCGTCCGAAGACGCCGGTTCCTCGACAAGGCCCGCAGACTCGGCTGCGGAATCAAGGTCGAGTAGCTCTTCTATGTCGACGTCGGAGGAAGCGTCGATGCCTGAACCAGCGACAGGTTCATCTTCGATAGGTTCGGGAATCGGTTCAGGTTCGAACACGGGGGCCGGGGCGGGTTTCGGAGCGGGTTTCGGAGCCGGAGCCGGGGCGGGTTTCGGAGCGGCGACGGGTCTGGGCTTGGGAGCCGGAACAACGCCGTCCGTGGCCAGCGCCAACGCTTCTTCGTGCGAAGAGCACAACGCGCTCAATGCGTCTTCTTTCACGATTATAATTTCTTTGCCTATTGTCTCGATGTAGTCCGCAGGGATTACATTTCTATCGGGCGAATCCAGTTTGGCGTCGCTTCTAAGCTGCATGCCGAGGATTTTGCCTGTGCGCGCCAGTATGCTGTACTCCTTGATTTCTCCTATCAGCTCGCCTTCCTGAGTGATTATTTTCGCGCCGACGATTGAAAGGCCTTTTTCAAGCAGCTTGGCCTGTTCCTGCATCTCCCCCAACGGCACCACCGACGAGCTGTTCTCGGTGGTTATGCAGAAGTCGCCTATGTTCTTTATCAGAGAAAAAGCGATCATCTTCGCTCCGGTGTACCACTTGTCGTCCTTGATCACCATCGACGAAATTGATTTTTGAATCGGGTCGATTATGAAATCCTCAACCACCCCGACCTGTTCGCCTTCCTCTATTGAAACTATCTGCAATCCCTTCAGTTCTTGACTCAACCTATAGAGTTTCATCCAACATTCCTCCGACTCAAGTTAATTTAATATCGCTTCCGGCGGCGAGCCAATTGATATGCCGCGGATTATATTCTAATGTCAATTATGCCCGTGTGCGCCGGAAGCCTGAATTTTTTTTTCGCGGGGTCTTCCGCCGCCGCTTGAAGCTCTTCTTCCGGCTCGCCTTCCCTCTGTCCCTGTTTCTTCCCTTGGTTCCTTTCCTGATGCTCCTGAATCTTTCCGGATTCGTTCTCTTGGTCCGACTGCTGTACCTGCGTCTTCTGAATTTCTTTTCCCTTTTGTTCCTCGACCGCTATGTTGTGCTGCGACATTCTCGCCTGATGCTGTTCGAGCATCTGCGCTTTTTCCACATCCGAGGTCTTGGAAAAAAGCACCATCATGTCCACCGAACGTATTGACATGAGCGGCTCCTTTCAAGACGACCCTCGGCTGTTCGCCAAGGGATTAACCGTAAACTCCCACTTGCACTTCGCCGTCCTGCTCGTAGAAAACCGTCGAATTGATCTGGTCCCTTATGTGCAATACGGCTTGTTTGATTATCAGTTTCACGCCGGGGTAAATAGCGTCTGATATCGTCACTTTTCCTTTAAAGGAGGAAGCGAGTATCTCTTCTAGTTCTTCTTCCCTTGCCTCCAGCTTTTTCAACTGGCCCATCAGGTTGAACTGGGCGCGGGTGAGCTGAAGCAGAAGGTCTCTCTTGGCGGGCGGCAGAGTGCCTTGCTTTTCCTGAAGCAACTTCAACGATTTGACGCCTTTTTCAGATCTGTCGAGGTTCAGTTTGAGATTTTTTTTCTGCTCTTCTATCTGTCTTAGCTCTTCTCTGACCTTGGGGCTTCCGCCTGCTTCCACTTCGGTCGGAGTGGCCATATAATTCCCTATGACTCTGGCTCTGACTTCTTCGCCTGCGCTGACGCGGCCGCCCACGATGACGCCCTTCTTTCCTTCGGCGACTATGCTCTTTTTGGCGGTCACATTGGAAAGAATCAGCCCGTCGCTGACTTTGATGTTTCCGCCGGCTTTAACCGTGGTATGCTCTAGAAACTTCGCGATAACATCCTCGCCGGCCACGATGACGCCTTTGTCCTGACCGTGCATGCCTTTGTTTAGAAAGACGTTGCCGCCCGCCTCGATGACGCATCCGCTCACAGGCCCGTAAACCGAAACGTTAGAGTCGGCTTTCACAACGAATCCTTCTAGTATGCCGCCCTTGACTATCACGTCGCCGACGAAGCTAATGTTTCCGGTGGAAAAATCCACGTCGCCTTTGACTTCGAACACCGGCAGCACATGAATCTTGCCTTGAACAAGCCTCGGCTGTCCGGCTATCTGCGAAACTATGAGGTTCGGGTTTTCCTGCGAGAAGGTGACGTTTTTGCCGATAGGAAACGGAGTGTCCTTGCCGGGCCGCGCCGGAATCTCCTCGCCGAGAACGTTTCTTCCGGCTTTTCCCGTCGTAGGAGGCGTTTTTTCGGCCAGCGGCTCTCCTATGTGAACGTTGCTCACCACGCCCAGTTCGTAATAGTCTACATCGCCCTCGTCCGTCATCATAGGCTTGGGCTTTGCGTCCTCGACGTTGAACAGGAACTCTATCTTGCCGTCCTGCCCGTCTTCCGAAGGAGTCCCCTCCGCCACAACGACCTTCTCGTTGTACCATGCCTGAGCCACTATGTTCTGGATGACGTCTTCCTTCTGTCCGAATCTGACGCCAGCCATCGCGAGCGCGGCTTTCACGTCGTCAACATCGATTTCCTTGCCGCCCTTCGGGGGTATCATCGTCACAGAGGCTTCCATCTTGTCGGAAGACACCGCGACTTCGACGCTGCCGTTGATCTTTCGGGCGATTGCGAACATTTTTCCCGTGCTGCCCTGAGTCTGGATAAGCCGGTCGATCGAGGAGTAGTCGATCTCGAAGTTCTCCGCGCCTATCTCTTCGAGCGCCATGAGGAACTGCTCGGCGACGACCGGCATTCCGCCCGTCTTCGCTTGGTCGATGTCCGCCATTACTTCGCGGCCGTCTGAAGAAAACTGAAGTTTTACTGGTGAGTCATGCAATTTCGGTTCGCTCTCTTTTTCAGTTTGCGATGTCTGACGCTATCGCGGATATTTTACCACAACAACCTTTATTTATTAATGTTAATTCAAAATTATTAAGAAATGTCGCCGTCGCCCTCTTCAATCGAAAAATATTTCTCGGTCTCTTTCCATCAGCGCGCTCTTCATCCTGAGCATCGCCTTGGTGTGAATCTGGCAAACTCGCGACTCGGTAACTCCCATCGCCTCGCCTATCTGTTTGAGAGTCATGCTTTCCACGTAATACAGCCCGACCACCATCTTTTCGTTCTCCGGCAGCTTCTCGACAGCCTTCGTCAGTATCTTTTTGACTTCTTTTTTGACAGTGGTGTCCGACGGGTCGGCGGCGGTTTCGTTCTTTACCCTCGCGATGAACGGCAGCGGCTTGTCGTCGTCGGACATCTGAAGCAGCTCTTCGAATGAGAAAACCACCGATCCGGCGATGTCTCCGAGCGTCTCGTTCAACTCATCGGTGGAAATGCCCAGTTTTTGGGACACTTCCTCGTCCGTCGCCGGACGCCCCAGTTCCCTCTCCACCTCATTGAACGCCGTTTCAATGTCCCTGCTCTTCTGTCTCAACGTCCGGGGAACCCAGTCCATCTGCCTTAACGAATCGAGCACCGCTCCCCTTATTCTGACTATCGCGTACGTCTCGAACTTGTTTAGCCTCGACATGTCGAACTTGTCGAGAGCGTCTATCAATCCCAGAATGCCTTCGCTTATAAGGTCGTCCCGCTCAATAAACGCGGGAAGCTTGTACGCTATGCGGTCTATGACATAGCGCACGAGCGGCAAATATCTTTCCGCGAGCCTGCCCCGCGCGTCTTCATTTCCGCATTCCTTGAACAGCCTCCAGTCTTCTTCCGCCGGACGCTGTTGTTTTGCCATCGCCATATATTTCTCTTCCAGCTTAAAGATCGGCTTCCGTCAGCTCACCGCGAGAAACGTCGCTATCAACGCCACTATCGACACGAACAGGAAACAAAGACCGTACATTATCTGCCTGCCGAATTTCCTTTCGGAAAACACGGATTCTTCATTCTGGAACGGGTCGTATATCTCGACATCGCCGTCCTTCGTCTTTATCTTCACTTCGGGGGGAACAAAAAACTGGCCGTATATTCCGGGACCGAACTCCACGAACGTCTCGACGAATGTGTCGGACATGATGTTGGTCTTAACAACCGGAACGCAGAGCGGAATCAGTTCTCCGTTGATTGTTCCGCCCAGAAGTTCGGAGAAATAAACGGCGGACTCTCGTCCATCCTTGATTTTGACAATGACCTGATCGCCCTCGCAGAGAGCGCGGGCGGGTTTCCCGTCGAAGGGGGCTATCTCAGGCTCGGAGATGAGCACGATGCGAGGCAAAGGCTCCTGAGGCGAGGCGCTGGGGAGGTCTCCCAGATCGATGTTCGCCGGCGCGGCTTCCGGACTTCCGAAAAGCTGGGCGGCCTGTTGCTGGGGAGTCATCGCCGCGCTCTTTGCGCCTCCGATAACCGAAGCTAGTGAATTAAGCGAGTGAGCCCTCGCGGCGTACATCGCGGTCACAGCTTCGCCAAGAACGTCTGAAATAATTTTTGCGAACTTCTGAGAGGCTTCGGCGCTCTGCCCCCGGCTGTGAAGCCCGACCACCGTCTGTATGAAGTTTGAAGAGAATCTTGATTTTATTTGAGCCGCATTGCTTGAGCTGGAAGCGGCGTGCCGGTCGCTAAGCCCGGAGCGAACCGTTTTGAGGCTCGACGCGAACACTGTGGGCGGCATGTTGACGTCTAATGACTTTTCTTTTTCTGCCGCGAGCGGATACGCCATGTCCGAGTAAATCACGCTGTCGGACTTCGTGTCGAACATCGCGGCCAAGAATCCGGTTCCGCTTTCTTTGCCGGCCGATTTGAACTTCACTTGAAACGCCATTATCTCCTTGGACACAGCGTCCAGAAGCTTAAGCGCCGCCGTCACGTTTCCGCCGGCCTCTATCAGCACGTTTTGAGCCTCGGTCTCGGTGCATCCCGTGGCATCCATCAACACCTTCACGTTCGCGTCCATTTCAGGCGTTTCCCTTCATGTGTTTTTCCTCCGCGCGTCGGAGGTGTTTTCACTCCGGCATGGGCATTTCCGCGCCCTGACTCCAGTCGAGATGCCTGCCGATTTCCTTTTCATGGTCTTCTTTCTCTACTCTCGGCTCCAGTTGATTCTCGTCGTGAATTCTGCCGAGTATGCGCGCCGTCACCACTCCCAGCACGGTGAACAGTATATACACGGCGATTCCGGCGATTAGAAGCCGGGTCAACTCGACATCGGCTATCAGGCCGATTATCATGAAAAATAGGAACGCGAGCGTTCCAGTTAGCCACTTTATCGAGGATATCACGTTTTCGTAGACGATCTTCACTTTCAGAGCCTCCAAGTCGCAGCGCCGTCCGATCTCTTCGGGACGGGTTTATTGTCAACCTTTTTTGAACCGAGACGCCAGCCGTTTCAACTGCCCGGCCAGCCCGCGCTCCGTCACAAAATCCACTTCGTATCCGGCCATCTTCATCGCTATCCTGTTTATGTCCCTCGACGCTCTCGACGAAGGGTATAGAAGGGTGAACGGCTGCTGGCGGCGCACCGCCTTAGTCACGTTCGGATCGTATCCCACCCATCCTAAGTCCTCGATCTTCAGGTTGAAGAACTGGCGGGTTATCAGCTTCATTGTCTCGGAAACATGCTGAGCGTCCGCCTGATCCTGAGCCATGTTCACCAGAAGCTTCACCGTTGTCTCTTCCCTCTCCCTCGCCAAGATTCTCAAAGCTCCGTACGAATCCATCATCGAGGTCGGCTCTGGAGTGGTCACCAGCAGTATCTCGTCGGCCAGCAGCAGAAACTCCACTATCCCGTCCGCCAGACCTCCTCCGGTGTCAATCAGCGCCGTGTCAGCCTTCTCCGCGCTGTTTCTTATCGCCTTGATCACGGCGTTGCGCTTGTCGAAGTCCACGCCGTCTGCCATTCTTCCGTGCGAGCTTGCCGGGGCGACTCTCACTCCCGACGGCCCGGTGATTATTATCTCCTCCAGCGTCTTGGCTCCGGAGATAACGTGCGACAAGTTGTGTTTCGGCGCTATTCCCAGCAACAGGTCTATGTTGGCGAGGCCCATGTCGGCGTCCACCACCAGCACCCTGTGGCCGAACCGTGTGAGCGCTATTCCTAGATTGATGGCGATGTTGCTTTTTCCGACTCCGCCTTTGCCGCTCGTCACCGCTATTATTTTGTTGCCGCCGCCCGCCGGCGCCGGTAATTTCTCCTCGACAGTGTCTTTTATCTCGCGCAACGGCTGCGCCTGATCCGCCATCAGCGCTCTCTCCCGGCGTTGACTGCCTGTTTGAGCGGCTTGCCCATCACAAGGTTCAACAGCGCGCCGGGCGACGCCGCCTCTATCTCTCCGGGCACGTTCTGCCCGAAACACAGATACGACACGCCCACGTTCCGGCTCGCTATCAGGTTTATCAGGTTGCCGTATGTCGATGTCTCGTCAAGCTTCGTGAATATCAGATGGTTGTACGCCAGCGGCCTGAACTTGTCGGAGATGTCCAGCATGTCTTTGTATCTTATGTGCGCGCTGAGCGTCAGGTGTATCTCCAACGGATAACACACCGCCAGCAAGTCTCTTATCTCGGATATCCGGGGAGCGTCCCAGTGGCTTCTTCCCGCCGTGTCTATCAGTATCAGGTCGCGGTCCGCGAACGAGTCCACCGCTCTTTTCATGTCCTCCGCCGTGTACACCACTTTGACGGGAACATCGAGTATCTCGCTGTAAACTTTTATCTGTTCGACCGCGGCTATCCTGTACGTGTCGGCTGTGATTATCCCGACGCTCTTCTTTTTTTGAAGAGCGAATACCGTGGCGATTTTCGCGATAGTCGTCGTTTTTCCCACGCCCGTCGGTCCTACGAGAGCCACTGTTTTCGGTTCCCTGCCGGACAGCGTTATCGCGCCTGAAACCTTGAGCAGCCTCCGCAGTTGGCGCTCCAGCGCCGCCCGCGCAGCTTCTTCGTCATCTTTGTCTTCTTCCGAAAGCGAGTCGTCCATCGCCCTGATTATGTCTTGAGCCAGCGCGTCGCTAACGTCGTTCTCTATGAGTTGAAGGTACAAAGATCCGAATATCGGCGGATACGGGTTGACCGTCTCCTGCTCTTCGGCCCTCGACTTATGCAGCAGAGTCTGGAGCGCATTTTTGACTTCCCGCAACTCCGAGCGCATCTCTTCTTCGGCCTTGGGCGAAGCGGATTGCTGAGTCTGGGCGGGTTTTCTGGGAGCGGGAGATTGCGCCGGTCTAGCGGCCGCGCGCGGCTGTTCGCGCCTCTCCGCGGACGCGCCAGCCGATTCCATGTCCGTCGCCGCCAGCACTTCCACCATCGATTTGCCCAGCAGTCCGAACACTCCTCCTCGGTTGAACTTCCGGGTCTGTAAAATCACGGCTTCGGAGCCGAGGTCGCGCTTGACGTGCTGCAACGCTTCCTGCAGCGTCGGAGCCTCGTATCTTTTCACCTTCATCGCCATTCGCGTCTTCCTCAACCGCTCCGTCAGTCCCGCCTTACACGCCCACCATTCCGAGCGACCTTACTTTGCAATCGGACGATATCTCGCTGTGCGACAGAACCGTCAGCGACGGGAACAACCTTTCTATCAGCCGCCTCACATACATCCTCACCCTCGGCGAACACATGATTATCGGCTGGTAGTTCAACTGCACCGTCTTCTCCACCATCTTGCTCATGTTCTCCGTCAGCTTGTCTATCACTTCCGGCGGCAGCACGGGATATGACATCGTCCCCGCGTCATGCACCGACTGAAGCACCAAGTCCTCAAGCTTCGGGTCTATTGTTATAACCGGCAGAGTGCCGTCGTTCATCTGATGCTGTTTGCAAATCTGGCGCGCAAGCGCCGCGCGCACGTACTCCGTCAGCACGTTCACGTCCTTGCTCAATGTCCCGTAGTCGGCCAGCGCTTCGAGTATCAGAGCCAAATTCCTTATCGAAACTCTTTCTCTCAGAAGGTTTTGCAGCACTTTCTGGATATCCCCAAGCTCCATCTTGTTCGGTATAAGCTCCTCGACAACGACGGAATGCTTTTCCTTGACGATGTTGACAAGTTCCTGAGTCTCTTGCCTGCCGAGAAGCTCATAAGCGTGGCTTTTGATTACTTCCGTCAGGTGCGTGGCGACCACCGACGCGGGGTCGACCACTGTGTATCCGAGAAGTTCGGCCTGTTCCTTGCCGCCCTCTCGTATCCATTTTGCGGGCAGGCCGAATGCCGGCTCCGTCGTGTTTACGCCTTCGATTTCCTGAGTGGCTCCGCCGGGGTTCATCGCCAGAAAATGATCCACCATCAGAGAGCCGCCGGCGACCTCGACTCCTTTGATTTTTATCGAATAGTCGTTCGGTCTCAGTTGGATATTGTCTCGTATTCTTATCGGCGGGACGATTATTCCCATCTCAAGCGCTGTCTGCCGCCTTATCATTGTTACCCGGTCGAGAAGGTCTCCCTTTTGATCCGGGTCCACAAGAGGTATCAATCCATACCCTATCTCAAGTTCCATCGGGTCTACGTAAAGCAGAGCGGAAACAGCTTCGGGAGAAGCGTAAGGCGCGGAGGGCGGATGTCCCTGTTGCGTTCCGGCTGACTGAGCCGGGGCTCCCGACATCCCCGATCCCGGCCTGCCGGCTGGAGCCGGTCTTCCTGCCGCCGATTCCTGCTGCCCCAACCCCAGCTTGTCGAACGCCAGCGCGAACCCGCCGAGTATGAGCGTGATGATGAGTAGCGAAAACACCAAGCCGAATGAACCGGAGAAAACTGAGAAAATCGTGAACGCGCCCATCACTCCGGCCGCGATCGTAAGCACCCGCTTCTGCCCCAGCATCTGTCTGACTATCTCCGTGCTGAGATTCGCTCCGGAAGCCGCGTTAGTAACCATCACGCCGGTGGCGGTGGATATGAGAAGCGAAGGTATCGCCGCCGCAAGCCCGTCGCCTATGGTCAGCACGGTATACCTCTGAACGGCTTCTAACCAGTTCATCTTGTATATCGCCACGCCGAGTATAAATCCGCCAATGATGTTTATACCGACGATAATTAACCCGGCCAGAGCTTCCCGCTGAACGAACCGGCTGGCTCCGTCCATAGCCCCGAAATAATCCGCTTCCCTTTCTATGGTTTTGCGCCGCTCTCTCGCCTGCTGGTCGGTTATCAACCCGTTGTTCAAGTCGGCGTCGATGCTCATCTGCTTGCCGGGCATCGCGTCCAGTGTGAACCTAGCCGCGACTTCGCCTATCCTCTGCGCGCCGTGCGTGATAACCATGAAGTTTACTATCACTATGATGAGAAAGATTATGACGCCCACCACATAGTTGTTCCCGGTAACGAACGTCCCGAAGGTCGTTATTATCGCCCCCGCAGCCTCTTCATCCTGATGCGCGTTCAGAAGAATAGCTCTTGTCGTCGTTATGTTCAGCGCGAGCCGGAACACCGTCGAAAACAGGATGACCGACGGAAACGAGCTGAATTGAAGCGGCTCATTGGCGTGCATCGTCACGAGTATCGTCAGTATCGCTACCGTGAGACTGACCGCCACCAGCATGTTGATTAGGGCGGCGGGCACAGGTATGACGAACATCGTAATAACGACGATTATCATGACCGGCAAGGCCAGTTCAGGCGATTTCGCCATGTTCGCCAAGAACTGGACGGCCTTTGTTTGTATTTGCGCTATGTCCATTTATCTTGTCTTTCCTGTCAATATATTATTATTCAGTAATTGAGAATTATATTATCATCAATGGGGGTTTTACAATAGGCGAAAAATATTTGGCCCAATGCTCCGGGTGTCGTCCGCGCGCATAAAAACCCCTTCTTCCGCTCGAAAAATCAGCTTTGCGCGGCCGTTCAAATCCTAAATTCCGAACCTGTGCTTCTTTTTGCTGACTCTGTAAACGTATGCGAGTATCTCCGCCACGGCTTTGAACAGTTGCGGCGGCACGTAATCTCCGACGTCGGTAAGCTTGAAGAGAGACTGCGCCAGCGGCTTGTCCTCGATTATCGGAACATTGTTTTCTTTCGCGACCTGCTTGATCTTTTCCGCCACCACTCCCCCGCCCTTCGCCGTCACTTTCGGCGCGTGCATCTCTTCTGCGGCGTATTCGAGCGCAATCGCCAGTTCCACCGGGTTGGTTATCACCACATCGGCGTTCGGAACCGCCGCCATCATCCTTCTCATGGCGATCTCTCTCTGCTTCTCCCTTATCCTCCGACGGACAAGCGGGTCGCCTTCCCTCTGCTTGTACTCGTCTTTCACTTCCTGTTTCGTCATCTTAATGCTTTTCTCGAAGTCGTACTTCTGATACATCATATCGAGGACAGCGAGAACTATCAGGACAAGCCCGATTTTGAGCGCCATTGTCAGCATCGTCACGCACATCAATACGAACGCGTGCTCGATGCCCATGTCCGTCATGAGAAGAAATTTCGGGATCGCCGCCTTTATCGAGGCAAATCCCACATATCCGACAATCGCGATTTTGAATATGCTCTTTAACAGCTCGGTGACCGAACGCATCGAAAACAGTCTTTGGAATCCGTTTATCGGGTTCAGTTTGCTGAACTTCGGCTTTATCGACTCCAATGACATATGAAAGCCGACCTGCATGAAACCGTTAATCAAGGCCACCGCCACGAGAACCGCCGCGAACGGAGCCATAATCTTGATGCTGAAAATCACCATGTTCGACAAAAGGAAACCTATGTTGCTTTCGTTCAGGTCTGAAAGGCGCACGAAAACTTCGGGGGAAAGCGACCATTCCATGTACCGCTTCATGTATCCGTACATATAGCGGCCATATAGAGCGAGCATGCATGAGCCAGCCACTAAAATAGCCGCGGAGCCTACTTCCTGACTCCTCGCCACTTGGCCCTTTTTCCGGGCCTCCTGCCTTCGCCTCGGCGTTGCAGTCTCTGTTTTTTCCTCGCTCGCCATTAAGGCTCCTGCCGCACGGAGGCGGCATCGCTCACGTCATTCCGGCCATCCGCAGCAGCATTGCCATGTCCTGCATCATCGTCACAAAATAGCCCTTCAACAGATACGCTATCAGCCCTATGGACATCCCCATCACCCACAGCCCTATCGATATCTGTATCGGAAGCCCCACTATGAACACGTTCATCTGCGGAACCGTTCTGGCCACTATACCCAGCGCCATCGTCACCATCAACAACACGAATATTATCGGCATGCCTATCTTGAACGCTATCACGAACGACTTCGACAGCCAACCGACGACTTCCATGCCCAGCGGCTCCGTAAAAGTGAAAGACCCCAGCGGCGTATAATCGTAACTCGAAGCGATTATCCCTATCAGATAGTGGTGCATGTTAAGTCCGAGGAAAAGCAATATGCCCACAAGGAAAAGGAACTGCCCCAGTATGGAGATATGCTCGTCGGTCATCGGATCGATGACGTTCACGATTCCGAATCCGACTTGGATTCCGAACATCTGTCCGGCAAGCTGTATCGACGAGAACATCAGATTCCCAATAATCCCTATCAGGACGCCGACCATCACTTCCCTCAAGACCAGAATCCAGTACAGAACCATCTCTTGGGGGACAGGCGGGAAATGCCGCGACACTATGGGAAAGATGATTATGCTCAAAAGGAAGGAAAAACCCATCTTGAACGTCGGGGGAACGGAGCCGCTGCCGATGACCGGAGAAAGCGCCACCATCGACGCGATCCGCGCGAACACTAATATGAAATACTGGAACATCACTACGTTGACTTCAAGCCATTCCATAGCGAAACCGCCGGCGGGGCCCCGCCTACCTCACATAATTCGGAAGATTCATCAGAAGGTCAACAGTAAAATCCTTCGTCATCTGCATCATCCAGTTGCCGAACAGCACCATCGCAAGTATCACCGCGAGTATCTTCGGTATGAACGTCAACGTCATTTCCTGAATCGAAGTCACCGCCTGAAACACCGCGACCAACAAGCCCGCGATCAGGCCGAATATGAGCAGCGGGCCGGCTATGTACAACGCCAGCATCACCGCTTTCGTCCCGAGGTCTATGACTATCCCTTCGGTCATCTCCCGCGCTCTCCGTCAGTCCTAATAGAAACTCAGCACAAGCCCGCGCGCGATCAGCGCCCATCCGTCCACAAGTATGAATATCAACAGCTTGAACGGCAACGATATCATTATTGGCGGCAGCATCAGCATGCCCATCGACATCAGCGTGCTCGCTATCACCATGTCTATCACTAAAAACGGCAGATATATTATGAAGCCCATCTCGAACGCGGACTTCAGCTCCGACACCAGAAACGCCGGGATCACCACGTGCGTCGGCACGTCCGCCCGCGTCTTCGGCTTCTCCATTCGGGACAGGTTGATAAACAGCGCGAGGTCTTTCTTCCGCGTCTGTTTCAACATGAATTCCCGCATCGGCTCTTCCGCCTTCTTCAACGCCCCGACGTGGGTTATCTCCTGATTGAGGTACGGCCTCAGCGCGGTTTCGTTCACCGTCTTAAACACCGGGGCCATTATGAAAAACGTCAGAAACAGCGCGATTCCAACAAGCACCTGAGACGGCGGCATCTGCTGCGTGCCCAGCGCGTTCCTCGTCAGCGACAACACGATTATTATCCGCGTGAACGACGTCATCATTATGACGATCGACGGCGCCAGCGACAGTATCGTCAGAAGGAAGATTATCTGAAGCGACAACGCCACATCCTTCGGCGACTCCGCCGGAGACACGCCGAACGTCACTCGCGGAACCACCACCGGGGACTCAGCCGCGATTGCCGGAACCACGATGAGCGCGAACAACGGCAACAACGCCGGGGACATCCATACCGCCCGCCTCGCTATTCTCTTCATCCGATCAACGCTCTTGTTCATTCTTCTTCCAGTTTTTTCAATTTGCTTTTCAGCCTGTTCATTATCGGGGCCGCCCCTCCAATTATCTCATCGGCTCTTCTCTCCAACTCCCCTTGAAACCCCACTCCCCCATCCGCCGTCGCGCCTTCGCCGGCATAATCCAGAACTTCGTCCTCCCCGACCTCCATCAGATACGTCAACCCCTTCTCCCCAGAACCCAGCAGCACCCTTCTCTTCCCCACAGACACAAGATACAACTGCCTGTTCAGACCAAGCTGAACGGTGTCCATCACTTTTATGTGCCTTCCCTTAAGCTCAAGCCTCATACCCTTCGCCCACAACATCTTCATCACGTACGCGAACGCAAGAATCAGCATTATCACGATGGCCAAGCTTCCCATAACCCGCCACACGCTGACCCCTCGCGTTCCCGCCTCATCGTCTTCGTCGAAAGCCGGGCGGTAATCCTCCCGCGTCTTCATGTCAGACGGCACGACCGAATCGTCCGCCGACATGTCAACCGGGGCGTTTTCGCTCCCGGCATTTTCAGCGCCAAGCTTATCCGATGCCGCTACTTGCGCCGCCGGCGGTTCCGCTCCCGGCGCGCGGCTATCAGCCGCCGCCGCGAAATTCGCCGCAACAATCAACGCTATCGCCAGACAGCACGCCGCAATCCATCGTGCCGGTCTCGTTTTTCCCACAGCGCGTTCTCTCATATTAAGGCCTTGTCAGACAGTTTTTTTACGCTCGCGCTCTCCGTTTCGCGCCGATTGCCCGAATATCCCCGCTAAATATAATCTCATATGATATACAACTATTGATTTTCAATCAATCTTTCGGGAAATAACTTGATTGCGAACATGGTTCAGATTGAGGCGCCGTAAATATCAATTAAAATTCTTCAAGCCTTTTTTTCGGGTCGACCAACTGGACTATTCTCACTCCGAGTTTTTCGCCAACCGCTACGATTTCGCCCATTGCCACGTTCTTTTCATTCACGAAAATCTTTACCGGTTTCCTGTTTGAAGAATCCAATCCCACAACCGAGCCGGGAGTTATGTCGAGCAACTTGCCTCCGGTCACCCTCGCTCTTCCGAGTTCCACCGTCACTGTCACAGGGATGTCCAGAAGGAGTTCCAGATTTCTTTCTGTTTTATTTGCGGGAGCTTTGGCTTTTTGAGCGGCGGCAGACGTCTTTTTCTTGACTATTCTTGAAGCGTCGGTCTTGGCGGGAACGTTTGCCGCCGGAGGCTCGAACGCTTCGATTTTCTTTTTTGCCGCAGGAGTCGCAGCGACAGGTTTTGCCGCCTCGCGTCCGGACGCCGGAGCCGAGGCTCCATCCGCGAACAACGCGTCTATGAACTGCTCAGGAAAAACCAGACGGATGAAAAACTCCGCTCCGTCCATCGACGCGGAAACCGATGCCGAAAAGTACCTTGAGATTCCCGTAAGCGCGGGCAGACTCCGCAGGTGTCCGCCGATAGTGTTAAGCGCCGCTGCGGGAGTCCCGGTTTTGAAAGGTTTTCCCAACAGGCCGGACGCGCTTTCCGCCGAGGCCGACCACGCCTGTTCCACAAGTTCAGACACCGCTCCCTTGTGAATATCCGAAAATTCGCCGGGTGGAACCGAAGCCCCCGGATTTATTATTCTCTCCGGAATCAAAGCGCCTTGCGGAAGCTGGATGAAAAGGACGGATAATCCGGGAACGGGAGCGGTCGCTGGAACGGTGACGGCGACATAGCGGCCTGAGTCGAGCGCGGCGACTTCAGAAGCGTCGAGTCGCTCCGCGGATGGCTTGCCGTATGCCAACTCACAACCGGCGATGCCGCTTGCGGCGACGCGAAACCGCTCAAGAAATACGCTTATGAAATCAGTGATTTTTTTAGATTCGCTCACGGGGCAACCACAGGACGCGCGTCATTTTTAGGTTCCTGACGCCCGCTGCATTCAGATGTCTTCCCTGTCTTTCACCACCGCGGTCGTCTGCACCGCTATGCTCTTGCCCACTTGGCCGGGGCGGCCTCTAAACTTAAGCTTGTTGCCCACATACACGTCGATGTCGTCGTCCGTTTTCGTCTGCAACTGCAACACGTCGCCGACGTCGAGGCTGAGAAAATCTTTCAGGGTTATCTGCGTTTCGCCAAGCTCGGCCGTGACCAGCACGTTCGTCTTGAGAAGCCGTTTGGCAACTTTTATCGGGGTTTCCGGCGAGACCGCCCGCCTGTATGTCGCGAACCACTGCTGTATGCTTAATTTCGGAAGCACCGTCTCAAGCATCACGTACGGCAGCGCGATATTCATCCTGCCGGTCTTTTCGCCTATCTCCACTTCGAGGTTGACCAGCACTATCATCTCGTTCGGCGGAGTTATCTGCACAAAGTACGGGTTGCTCTCTATGATTTCGAGCTTCGGACTGAGGGTGATAACGTTGCTCCACGCGTCCTTGATGAAGTTGAGAGCGTCCATGATGACGCTTTCCATGATGTTAAGCTCGATGTCGGTCAGTTCGCGCGCTTCCTCTTCCTCTTCGCCTGAACCGCCCAGAAGCCTGTCCATGAGCGGGAAGCCGATCTGAGGGCTGATGTCCATCACCGCGTTGCCTTCCATCGGGGGAAGACCGAAGATGCAAATCATCGACGGGTTGGAAACGGTGTTGATGAAGTCTTCGTAGGTGACTTCTTCGACGGAGACGACTTTGATGCGGGTGAGAGCGCGGATTTTCGCTGACAGCGTGCTTGAGAGCAGCCGGGCAAAAGTCTCGTGTATCATCTGAATGGTTCGAATCTGGTCTTTTGAGAACTTGGAAGCCCTCGAGAAGTCGTATGACTGGACATTCTTTGCGGTGTCGGCGCGAATGATTGTGGATGTTTGAGCCGGCGCGGACGCGCCGCCGCCCATGTCTCCGAGGTCGAAATCGCCGAGGTCAAGGCCGAGGTCTCCGCCTCCGCCTCCGCCTCCGGACGGACCGCCGGTGTCGTCGCCAAGCTGGTTTATCAAATCATCAATTGCGCTTTGTGACAGAAAGTCGCCCAAATCAGTTTCCTCCGAGGTTCGTCCGCCGCGCCCCTACGCCGGGGCTTTTCTTTTTACTGCACTAGGAACGACGTGAAGTACAAATCCTTGACGAACCATATTTGGCGTTGCTGGAACATCTGTAGCAGCTCTCCGCGTATCGAGTCCATCCTGCGGGAGAAATCCTGCGGCTCGTCGTCGAATCCTATCGCCGCCAGATCGTCGTTCGGAGCGACATTTGAAGCTCCGCCCGCCGCCGGGAACAGGTCGCCTTTGGTCAGCCGGGACAGATATTCGTTGCAAACGTAAACAACCATGTCCTTCTTTGCATCAAACTCGGCCATCAGCGCGGCTCCGTTCTTTGCGGCTTCCTTCGGGTCCGTGGCTAGGCAAACGGTTATCCCGACGCTCATATACGACTGGCCGTCGGCCATGTTGATTATCAGCGGTTTTTCCATCGAGGCGAGCTGAGCGGTCAGAGAACAGTCTTCCATCTTAACGCTGCCGGCCGCGATCCTTCCGGTCTCGTTCTGCTGTCTGATCTTGCCTATCTGGGACGAGACTTCTTTGTTGATATTGCCCACGCTTCTTTGAATAAGCAGGACTGTTGCCGCCGTTCCGATAATCAAGAGAACGGCTATAATCGCGAGGTGAACGATTGAGAAACCACCGCCGGAACTTTTTTTCGACGGCGGAGCCGCCTCTGTCAAAATTTCCTCTTCTGCCATTTTCGCGCTTCCTCCTTGTTTTTCCTCTTTCAATATGAAAAAAACAGGTTTTCCGTTCTATTGAGGCTTTATCGCAAGTCCCTCGTATATACTGCGGCGATATTCTATCACCTTCCTCACAACTTCGTCAACTTTGTCTTTTACAACTAGTTTTCTTCCCGTCGTCATCGTTATCATCGTGTCGGGCGTGGCTTCTATGTACTCTATCAAATCCGAATTTAGCACTATCGCTTGGTCATTCAGCTTTATTAATTCAATCATTTATCGGCCTCTGTTCCTCTACGATATATTTGTTATTATCATACGCTATATCATTGAGCGCAATAGAGTATTCAAACTTTTATTGGTTCCTTTATATTGTAAAAGGAATTCCGCCAACGGCAATCCCTCGATTTTGTCCGAATACATAATTCCGCCTTCGGTCGAATTGTAAAGCTTCAACCTGCCGGATTTCACGTCCGGGTCAGCGTCAGCAAACTTAATCAGCCATTCGAACGCCGCCAGAAATCCGGGTATTGAGTATAGTTTCTCGCCGTTTTTTCCTTCTGACTCCATAAGTTTGCCTGAATTTTTTAATTCTTCTGACGGTTCAGTCATGGACAAGTCGTTTCCTATGAAGGTTATAGGCGCGCATCCTGCGATTTTCGCGGCGAGCATAGCCATATTTCCAACGACAACGCCTCCGGGTATCGCCGAAATCCGCCTTTCGGTCATATTTACGGCCGCGCTCTCATATCCCTTGTCAACATCGTCCGTCACATTGTAAAAAACTTTCTTCCTCCAATTTAGGCGCAACATCGCGGGAGAGGAATAAGTTGGAGCAATAAGAGTGATTTTTGAGACATCGATATCGTCAAAAAAAGCGACTGTTTCATCCGACGCGTCCGCCACAACGGCTATCTGCGGGGACACTCCCGCCGCCGTCATCCTTTTCATAGCTCTATCGCAGCAGAAAATCGGATACTTCATCTGAACGTCTTTGAGCAGTCCCGCGTTTTTTTCCAAGCTCGGCCCCGCGCCCGCCACGATTCCGGGGATACCCGCAAAAACCCCTCTGAGCCGGGAAATGTCCCTGCCCTTTTTTATCTCGGCAAGATTCGCGCGGATGTTTTGAAGCCACTGCGCGTGTTGCGACCTCGTGTCGTGCGCGGCCAGTGTCTTTTCAATTGCGTCGTCCTGCCGTGTATCATTTCCCCTGTCGTCCATATTGCGGAACCTGCTCTCTCTTGTGGGAGAATTATAGCGGAAATAAAATCTCCCGCATCTTTTGTTGATTATAGCAAGGCATAATTGAGTCCGGATTCATCGATAGCCTTACGAACCGAGACGATTTTTATAGCGGCGAACTGCTTCGTTTCCGCCGCTTTTTTTTTGTTCAGTAGGGGCGCGGTTTCCGCGCCCAATAACTACGATAATTTGGGGCGGGGCAACCCCGCCCCTACTTCAAAAATGCGCCTGCGCCTCGTATTTCATCCTCTCTGAACAATCGCTCCCAAATCCTAATGAAGGATTTGCGACCTCTGAAAAACTTTCCGGGTGTTTTTCACGAATGAAAATAATGCCGGTTTTGCCTAGAACAAAGTTCAGCAAAACCGGCTTATTGAGAGTTTTTTTCGGAAGGGGCGCGGGGAAACCTGTTTTTTGCAAAAAAATGGTTTCCCCGCAAACTCCGGAAAATCTCATTTAGGCATCAGCATGTGCGAATCCTAGACATAAAAAAACCGGCCCCGGAAAAAAGGGGCCGGTTCGGATTTCTTCGTTTCCGTCTGAGATCGGCGGATTAACGTTTAATGTTCAGCACCTCGACGAGCATTTCGTCCGAGGTGGTGATGATGCGGGAGTTCGCTTGGAACCCGCGCTCGGTGACAATCATGTTGGTGAACTCGTTGACGATGTCCACGTTGGACTGTTCCAGCGTGCCGCCGACGATCTCGCCCGCTCCGGCGACATAGGCCGGGACAATGTGCGCCGAGCCGGTGTTGGCCGAAATTGAAAATTCGTTGTCGCCTTCCTTGTTCAGGCCTTCCTCGTTGGCAAACATCGCGAGGGCTATCTGGGCGATGGGCTTAACCACATTGTTGCTGTATTTGCCCTGAATCACGCCCGACTGGTCCACGCCGAACGTTTCGAGCACGCCCATCTCCCACCCGTTCTGCATGTAGGCGCGGGTGGTAAACTGGGAGGCGTACTGTGTGACGCCGTCGATGGGGCTGCCGAAGCCGTCGAACACGGCCTCGATGGAGAGGGCTGCCACAGCGCGGCTGCTCGCTCCGTTGGCTCCCACCGGGGACGGGTCGAACATTATCGGCCCTTTGTTTCCGCCGAGGCGGGTCGTGTTAATCAGACCGTTGTTGTTGAACACCAGTTCGCCGCTGAGTTTGGCGGTGGAGGAAATGCCGTCGATGGCGTCCATGCTGTCGAATGCAAAGACATCGTCATAAGGCAACTCCGCTCTCCAGTACCAGCGATTCTGAAAACTGGTAAGCTCGGTGAGGTCGTAGTTGGAGCCGACGTGAGTGAAAACGAACTGAAGCGTGTGGGCGTCTCCGAGGGAGTCATAAACGTCGATGGATGTCCTGTAGGTCTCTGCCGAGTTGAAGAGTTTGGAGACCTTGGAGGTTGGCTGTGTGGAAGTGGCCTGATCGTTGATGGCCTGCCCGTTGATGGACGAGAACATGTTGTTGAATTCTGTCCTAGCGTTGCCCGCGCCGTTCGCGCTCACTTCCTGCCATTCCTGAGCGAAATCCGCCCAGCGGCTGTTCATGATTTCTGCTGGAGGCGTAAGGCTTCTCTGTTCGGTGGTGTAGTCGGCTGTAAGGCTGATGGTTCCTGTGAAATCCGCGCTTAACGTGCCTGTCGCGTCGAGTGCGCCTAATCCACCGAACACTGCGTTCGCCGTCGCGCCGTCCCAAATCAGGGATATGTTCCCAGTCGCGGCGTCGATGGTGTAATGCACGTTCTCAACAAGCTGCAAGTTCGGCGCGCCGGTCACGCCGTTGGTCTGTGTGCGGTAGCTGAAAGTAATCACATCTGTCGCAGCGGGTTGAACATTGTCAACATTGTTGAAGTACACTCTCGGCGCGCCTGTCGCGCTCGTCGAGATGTGATACTCGTTGGCAGCTCCCGTAAAGGAGGAGACGTTTCGCCATGTGGTTCCGTTGACGGTCAATTCAGCCGTTCCGTCTATCATGCCGAGCGTTCCGCCGTTCGTGTATCCCGTCCAGTCGCTTAAATTCATATAAGAGTACATCGTTGTGGGATTCGCCGGGTTGGCTGGGCCGACAGGCGCGTTTGTCACTCCCGTATTCGTCAGGAAAGACCTTACGACTTGGCCGTAGATCTGAGCGGAGCCGTTGATATCGCCGTAGTCGAGAGTGAGGTTGTTCGTCTGGTAGTCGAAGTTGCCGACATGCTCGCGGGTCATGGCGTTGCCGAGTCCGCCCTGATTGATGCCGAGGCGGGTTCCGGTCAGCGTCGGGTATGTGGAATCCTGAAGCATGAACGCCTGCCTTATTCCTGAACCCGACACCGCGTTGATATTCACGGTGATGCTGTTGAAGTTGCCGGTTCCGTCGACTTCATTGTTGTAGATGTAGAACTTCGCCTCGTCGGAATTGTACTTGACGGTGGCGTTGAGGGTGCCGTTGATATCCGCGGCGTTGAGCGCGTTCTGAATCGCGGTCTCAAGGTTGCCGATGGTGGTATCGTTAGTCACTTGGAAATAAAGATACTTATCGGCGTTGTAAGGCATTGTGCTCTCGGCGCTCGACTGAGCGTCCCAAGCAAGGGTGTACCCATTGAGATCGTTAGTTGAGTAAATAACTCCTGAACCCTCGTCTATGGAGTACAAGTTGGCAGTAGTGCCGAGACCTGCCGCGATAGCAGCTCTATCAGCGAGTTCCTGCGGACTCAAGAAGACGCGTGTCATTGCAGGAAGAATGCCGGAAGGCGTGAGCGTTATGCTCGATGTGTCCATCGGCAGTTCCGTCGGATCGGCCAGATTGCTGTATTGGATAACATCTCCGACGCCGGCGTACGTGATGGTTGTGCCGCTCGTCAGGATATTCTCGCTAAGGCCTAGGGTCTGCTGGTTCTGATACAGCGTGTTCACGTTGATTTCTATCCAGTCGCCCTCTCGGATTCCGAGGTGGGTGGGCGAGTACTGGTTGGTGTACGACTCGTAAAGGTCGACGAGCAGGTCGTTCTTGGTTGCCCAGCCTTCCTTGGGGTCTACGCCGTCCGCGATGAGCGAGCGGGACGTCTCGTCCAAGTTGCAAGCGAGAGCGACTTGAGTGGTGGCGGCGGCTTCGAGTTTCTCGCCGTAAACGAACGAGATGTCTTCGACCGGGCGCTGTGTGTCGATGGAGAAGTTGTGGTCTTCGTCCACGAGCACGCGCGACCAGCCCTGAACATACAAGCCGTTGGCGTTCACGAGGCTGCCTTCCTTGTCGAGGCCGAAGGAGCCGTCGCGAGTGTAAACGGTGCTGCCGGAGCCGTCCTGAAGGACGAACCAGCCGTTGCCGTTGACGGCGACGTCTGTGAGGCGTCCGGTGGTTTCGAGCTGCCCTTGGGTCATGATGTTGGTGACGGCGGCGGTAGTAACGCCGAGACCGACCTGAAGGGGGTTCGTGCCGCCGCGCCCGTTGCGGGGCGAGGAAGCGGATGAGTATGTGCGGCTCAGCAGGTCGGCAAAAGTCGCGCGTCCCATCTTGAAGCCGTAAGTGTTAACGTTGGCGATGTTGTTGCCAATCACGTCCATGCGGGTCTGGTGGTTTTTCAGGCCAAGCACACCCGTGTAAAACGATGAGTTCATGTGATCCTCCCGTTAGAATTGCCGAAGAGCCTCGCTGGGCGCGCGACGCGCGCTTCGCGCCGGAAACCCGGGCTTATGCCCTGAGTCCGGAGGTCCTCGCCGCTTGGGAGCTTGTTAAATCGAGTCGAGCGGGTTTGCCACCTTGGAGAGAACAAACCGCTTTGCGCTCCCTATGCGCGCGTCGGACTGCTATTCGGTTGTTTCGCCGCCTCAGTCATTCGGCGGCATTTCATGGGGGGCTTCCTCGGAGAGGTCCGGCCCCTTGTTGCCGATCGACTACGCGAGAACCGCGCTGTCGATGTTCGTTATCACGTTCTCCTTCATGTTTTCCATATCGATCGCCGTAATGACGGTGCGATTGGACACGCTGACCACGAAGGCCATGCCGTTAAGGAGAACGAGCGATTCCCTAGCGCCCTTGCTTCCGGCGCGGTCGACGGCCTTTGCCAGACGCTCCATATCGGCGGCGTCAAGCTCTATTCCGCGTTGTTCAAGGCGTTTCGTCGCGTGCCCCGAAAACTCCACCGCTCCGGTCTTCTGTTCCAATATCCGCTGGAATTCAGTCTTGACGTCCGACTGACGGCTTGTCTGCGGAGAAGATATCGGAAGCCCGATCTGCTCGACCTGCTGCGGCCTGATTGTCTGAGGCCCGTAAATCTTGGAAACCACTTAGTTCACCTCCTTCTTTGAAAAATCCAATCGCCTTATTCTGTCGGCTTCGTTATGGCGAACACGGTGGAGACATCAACGAGTTCCGTCCCGACGATGAGTCTCGGTTCGCCGTCTATGACTTCCACTGCTTCAACGAGGCCTTCGCCTGTCGTCCCGTCCGTGTTGTACCATCCGACCTGCTGGCCTATGAACGCGCTCGCCTGCGCCAACGTCTGCATGACAAGCATCTTCTCGAAGCTCTCGTTCAGATTCATCATCTGTTCGAGAGAGTTGAACTGGGCCAGTTGAGCCACGAAATCTTCGTTCTTCATCGGGTCCAACGGGTCCTGATACTTCATCTGAGTTACGAGAAGCTGCAGGAACGCGTCTTTGCCGAGTTCGTTCGAAGCAGTTTTGGACTGCGCCAATTGGTCTGCTGAAAACTGCTCTATTAGTTCTACTAGACTCATGATGTCCTCCTTTCTTCGTTGTTCGCTTCAGGCTAGGTAGCTAATGCTTGCTTGTCCGGCGACCGCGCGGCCCGCTAGGCCGTACGTGCCGGTCGTTTCCGAGTCGAAATCGAGGGTAGCCGCGTAACTGTCGGTCATCTCCATCGCCGCGGTTCCATAGTCCGCTTGATAGGAGCCGCCCGGGGCTTCTTCGCGCGCGTTCTGCGGTTGGCCTTGGTTTCCGGCGCTCACTTCGACCTCGAACTTGCCCACTTTGACGCCCATCTCTTCCAGCGCCTGTTTAAGCTGTCCGAGGTTGTTCTCGATGATCGCCTTGACCTCGTTGCTCTGGGCCGTGAACTTGGCCGTCACAACGTCCTGTTCGACCTTCACTTTGAGATAAAGGTCTCCCAGTTCGGCGGGCCGCAGCGCGATACGGATTTCTCCGTTCGCTCCGTTCAGGGCGGTGTATGACATCCTGCCCATTACCTGCGACATCACGCTTTCCTGAAGCCGCTGTCCGCTGTGGGTCGCCGCCGCCGTCTCCGCTTTTGAAATCAGAATCTCTTGAATAGGATTCTGAATCCGTTCGCGTCCCAAGAACGGGATCCGCGAAGCGTCGTCCGCCGCGTTCGCCGCCGCCTTGCCCGAGCTTTCGCTCAACAGGCTCTCTGCCCATTCCCGCGGGTTTCGTCCGGCGCCTTCGGAGAACTCTTGCAGCAGGCTCTTGAGAATCGTCGCCGATTCCAGTTTGCCGGCCAGCATCTTCTCCAAATCGAGCTGCGACTGCTGGTCTCCGAACAGGAGTTTCTGCAGACGTTCGTAAATCTGCACTCTGTCGGAGCCGACTGAGGCAAGCTCTTTCGCCAGCGCTTCCGCGTCCAACGACTTCAGACTGACGTCCGAAGGCGGGTACAGCGGTTCGGCGGTGAAAATCTTGACTCCGTTCTCGCCTGAACCCTGAGCGGGTTTGAGCGTGAAGGCCGCTTTCGCCTTTTCGGAGTCCGCCGCTGTCTGGCGGTCGGTTTCGGCGACAACCTTTTCCTCGTTCATCCGGACTTCGGCTTCCTGCTTGCCGGCCTTCAATTCGGGCAGTTTCGCCAGAATGCTCGACAGTTCTTCGTCGAGCGCCGGTTTCGCCTTTTCAGCCGCCGAAATGTCCAACGGTATCGTCAGAGCTATTTCGGAGTCCTTCAGAGCCGGGTCGGTCATGTCGACCAGTTGAGCGCTTCTCATGCTGTCGGCGCTCAAAGTCAACTTCAGTTCGACAGTCTTCGAAGCGTCCGACGCGTCCGTCAGCTTCAGCGCGAGTTTCATCGAGCCTTCCGGCTCTTCCGATTCGGCGTCCGCTTTCATCAGTTCGGACAGAGGAATCATGATTCCTTTGTCTTCGCCGAGCTTGACCAGAAGGTTCACGCCTTCCAAGTCTTCCGCCGCGATCGCTTCGCGTCCGGCTAGCAGCAAATCAAGGATTTCTCCAAGCTTGCCTTCGCCGTCAAGGCTCAGTTCGAGCGCGAGGGCGTTTTCCGCCTGTTCGGGCTGCTGCTGCGCCGCCGCCGCCATGAGCGCTAGGAGTCTGATAAGAAGCTCCAGCGTCTGTTCGTCCGCCGCGCCTTCGCCTTCTTCGAGTTCCTGTCTCAGCCTCTCAACCAGCGCTTCAAGCTTTCTGTTGGCGTCCGCCTGTTGCCGAGCGATTTCCGCCGCATCGTTCGCGGTGGAATTCGACTGTTCAGGCCTCGCGGCCTTGTCCGCGTCCGCTCCGCTCGTTTTCTGAGCTTCGCGCGCGCTTCCGGCTTCCGCCCTTGAAGACTGCTTTCGAGTCGCTTGGTCTAAGACGCTTCGGAACTTGCCCGGCTGCGAATTCTCGTCGACCCTTTGAGGAAATGGCTCCGGGGATTTCACGGCGCTTCCGCCTGAAATCAACCCAAGAAACAAATCCGTCGCTTGCATCTACCATCACCTCCTTTCTATTAAGTTGTAAGGTTTATCACCCCCAAAGAAATTATCATTATCATACGCGCCGTCGGGCGCGGGTTTCAGCCTCTTGCTCTCGCCAGCATTCTGGCAAGTTGCGCGGATTTCACGGGATCGAACGCGGCGAGTATGTCCGCCACCGTCTTGTCCTTCATTGCCGCTAGTATCCCCACTTTTTCGTCGTCGTTCAAATTGTTAAGAATATCGACAGTCGTGTCCGCCGGAAGATTTTCAAATATTTTTGCGATAAGCCTGTAGTTCTGGGAGCCGACCGGAGAGACAAGCTCCGGGATGCCTGCTCCGGGAAGCGCCTGAGGAGCCGTCGCCGCGATCGCCTGCGAAGCCGCCGGAGCTGCCGCGGGCTGCACCTCAATGTCGATCTCGCCGTCTGACAGGCTCTTCATCCCGGCGGCCATCTTTTCCATGCCGACCTTCATTTCATCTATATCGGCGGCAACCCCGTTGATTTTCCTCGTCGCTTTCTGGAGGTTTTCTATCTGACGTTCGGCGCGCTCCAGTTTGGCGTAGAGCTGCTTGACGTCTATGGTCTGCTCCGGGGTCATGATTTCTTTCCAGCTTTCCCTATGCAGAGGCCTAGTGAAAAAGCTCAACACCGGCACATTCTTGGTTGACCTGTAAATAGCCTCTTCCGGCCCTCTTAAGGCTCCGGACAGATGAAGCACGGCAATGAGCAGCAGAACCGACACTCCGGCAAGCCCCACCCAAAGCCATGTCGAGCCTCGGCCGGACGCCTCAGGCTGCGCGCGTTCTTCTGTTTTCACCGCTTTCTTCGCCATATCTAGCATCTCTCTTTCCTATTATTTCCGCTCTGTCTATTCGTCATCCGCCTGACAACATATTCAGTATGCGGCCAACGTAATCCTGTGTTTCCTTGTATGGCGGAGTTCCGCCGTATGTCTCCACCGCTTTCGGCCCCGCGTTGTACGCTGACAACGCTTTCTTGGTGTCTCCGCCAAACCGATCAAGCATCTGCTTTAGGTATCTGGCCCCGCCGTCTATGTTCTGCGCCGGGTCGAACGGATCGGACACATTGAGGTCTCTTGCCGTGCCGGGCATCAACTGCATCAGCCCCATCGCGCCCTTGCTGGACACCGCTCTGGGGTTGAAGTTCGACTCGGCCTTTATCACCGCTTTCAACAGGCTCTGGCTCAAATCGTACTTATCCGCCGCCTGAGATATCAGCGGATCGAAAGTCGCCGCTCCGGGAACCGGCCGGGTAAACGTTCCGGGCGCGAACAACTCGTCCCCGCCCCGCTCTTTTATCGATTTCGCCGGGGCCGTCCCGGCGCTGTTTTCAAGCTCTTTCTGGAAAGCGGAATTGTCCACTTTCGGAAATATATTCGCGCCGAACTTCTGTTGTATATTTTCTATGCGCTCCATCATGCTGACAATTCCCCAGCCTTCGGCCCGGTTGCTTATCCGTATGATGTTGTCGTTCATCGGCATCGTCTGTCGTCTCCCGCTATTTACGCCATTCTGCTTGAAGCGGCGTCCATTCCTTTTTCAGACCTCATGTGCCTTACGGTCCCCATATCGTCCAGCAACTTCTGGTCTTTCACGGCTTCGTCGTATGAATATCTCCCGTAAGCCGACTCTTTCGCTTTCACAAGGACTTCCTTGCTCCTCTTCGCCTCGACCAGAACCTGCTGCGCGGCGGCCATTTTCTTGCTCGTCTCGAACACCCTTTCCTGCTGTCTTGCTATCTGTTTCTCGATGACGAATATATATGTCTGAAAGAACGCCAGTTTCGTCACCGAAATATCCGTCTGCGCCGTCTCGTCCCTCATCGCCTCGTGATACCTGTAGCGCATATCCTTGAGCGTGTCCTCTCTTTTTTTCTCTTCGAGGTGCGCCCTTTGTTTTTCCGCAAGCTCCATCTTCTTCTGCTCTTCGATGAACTCGCGATATTTGAGAACCGGCTGAAGCCTGAATTTAAACATAATCAGCCGAATATTCCTTTCAGAGATCTCTTTGCGTCTTCATATTCTATTTTCTCGAACAACCCCTGCCTGATGTAGTCGTTCATGCGGTCGATGCGCGTGATTGCGTAGTCGATTTTCGGGTTGCTGTCCTTCACATAAGCGCCGATGTTGATAAGGTCTTCGGCGTCTCTGTGGGTGGCCATTATCTCGACGAATCTGCGGGAGAGTTGCAGATGCTCCTCGGAGGTGACATCCGGCATAACACGGCTTATGCTCTGCATGACATCCACCGCAGGATAGATGTTGCGCGCGGCCAACGCTCTGGACAACACTATGTGTCCGTCCAGAATCGACCGCACAGTGTCCGCCACCGGCTCGTTCATGTCGTCGGCTTCCACAAGCACGTTGTAAAGGCCAGTGATAGAGCCTTTGCCGGACATCCCGCTGCGTTCGAGCAGCTTCGGCAGCATGGTGAACAGGGACGGCGGGTATCCGCGCGTCGCCGGCGGCTCGCCAGTGGCCAACCCGAGTTCCCTTTGCGCGTACGCGAATCTTGTTATTGAATCTATCATTAATAATACGTTCTTGCCCCTGTCCCTGAAATACTCCGCTATCGCGGTCGCCAAATACGCCCCTTTGATTCTCATCAGCGGGGATTGATCCGACGTCGCAACCACCACTACCGATCTGGAAAGCCCTTCTTCCCCAAGGTCTCTTTCGATGAACTCGCGAACTTCGCGTCCGCGCTCGCCGATAAGACCGATTACGTTCACGTCGGCCTTGGTGAACCGGGCAATCATTCCTATGACCGAGCTTTTTCCAACGCCGGAGCCTGAGAAAACGCCCATCCTCTGGCCTTTTCCCACTGTGAATAGTCCGTCAATCGCCCTTATCCCCAGCGGCATAGGTTCGGTTATCCTGCGTCTTTCGAGCGGCTTGGGCGGCGTCGCGTGAACCTGCACCGGGACCGCGTTGGGAATCCTTCCCAATCCGTCGATCGGATTGCCAAGGCCGTCCACCACCCGCCCGATGCTGTCTTCCGAAACCATAACGGAAAGAGGCTTGCCGGAAGCGTGAACCTCGCATCCGGGACTGATTCCGTGCATATCCGCGAAAGGCATGAGAAGCAGTTTGTCGTCTCTGAAGCCGACCACCTCGCACGGGATGGGCGAGTTTCCATTCTGCGGATAGATGACGCAGTATTCGCCCATAGCCGCGCCGGGACCGCGCGATTCGATTATCACGCCGATCACATCCGTCACCCGGCCTATCTGCCTGACCAGATTGAGATTGCCGATCAGCTCTTTGAAATCGCTGACCCTGCGGGACGGTTGGGCTGTCTTAATGTTCATATCTTAATATACCGGCTCGCGGGCGCTTACTCGTCTTCGCCCTCGACCGCCTTCAATACGGCTTCCTGAACTTCTCCGAACTGCCTGTCTATCTGCGCGTCCACGACCCCGCTCTCGGTCTGCACGATGCAACCGCCCGGTTCAACCTGCGGCGACGCCTTGAACTTTATCGACTCGTGATTCTGCACGACCGCGCGAATCTCGTCCGACGACCCCTTCAGAACCTCGATGTCAAGCGGATTGACGTGGATAACGAACTGTTTTTTGAAGCTGACTTTCGACAGCGCGTTCTTCACCACCGCCAGCACTGTGGTCGGATCGGTCATTATCTCTTTGTGAAGCACTTTTTCGGCGACCGCGAGCGCCATCTTGACTATATCGTTCTGGGATTCCGCGAGTATCTCGGTGTGGTACATTTTAAGTTGGTCGATGACTTGGCTCATCATGCTGACGGCCCCGGCGGCTTCCTCGGATGCCGCGTTCTTGCCCTTGCCGTAACCGTCCTCATATCCTTTTTTAAAGCCGTCCTGTTCGCCCGAAGAATAACCGGAGGCGTAAGCCTGCTTCATGTTCTGGTCGGCGTCGGCGGCGGCCTGCGCGCGCGCCTGCTCGAGTTCGAGAGCGGCGTCCCGGCGCGCCCGTTCCGTCTCGTCAGAGGCTTCCCGGCGCATTCTGGCGGCTTCTTCGCGCGCTACCTGCGTTATCTCCGCAGCCTCGCGCTGGGCGGCCTCGAGCGCGGCTTTCGCCGCCCGCGAATGCTCGGCTTCGCGCTCTTGCGAGCCAGCCTCGCCTTCGTCCGGCTCCTCCGGCATGAACAACTCTTCCGGAAACTCCGAAAATGTCATCAGCCGGATTTTTCCGCCGTTGCTTCCCACTTCAGCTTGTTTGATTATACGCATATCAGACTACCGTCCGTTTTTTTTAGAGCATCTCTCCGCCCTCGGACCTGTAGTCCGAGATTTCTCCGGATTCGATCATTCCTCTGATGGTGTTCACAATATGCTGCTGCGCCTCTTCTATTTCCCTGAGCCGCACCGGGCCTGCGAAATCCATGTCTTCCTTCAACATTTCCGCCGCCCTCTTCGACATATTTCCATACACCTTCTGCTGCACTTCGTCCTTCATGTTCTTCAGCGCGGTGGCAAGCTGCGCGCTCTCCACCTGCCTGAGCACCTGCTGCAAGTCCCTGTCGTTGATCTTCACGATGTCCTCGAACACGAACATCCTCTTCTTGATCTCTTCGGCCAGTTCGGGGTCTTCCTCGGACAGCTTGTCCATGATCTCGGACTCCGTCTTCCTGCCCACCCTGTTGAGGATTTCCACCACGCCGCCGATTCCGCCAGCCTCCGTGTACTCCGGGGACAGCACCATCGATAGCTTTTTCTCCAGCACCTTCTCAACTTCCTTAATAACTTCGGGGCTGGTTCTGTCCATCAGCGCGATGCGCTTGGTCACCGAAACCTGCAACGCCGGGTCATTGAGGGCCTTCATGATGTATGAAGACTGCGCGGGCGACAGATAGGAAAGGACGAGCGCGATAGTCTGAGGATGCTCGTTGCGGATGAAGTTTAACAACTGGTTCGGATCGCTCTTGCGGGCGAATTCGAACGGCGCGACGTCCAAGAACGTGGAGAGCCTGTTGATTACGTCCATGGCTTTGCCCGTTCCCAGAGCGCGCTCCAGCACATCCCGCGCGTAATCTATGCCCCCGGCCAGTATGTACTCCTTGGCCATCGCCAGATTGTAGAATTCCTCAAGAACTCCCGCCTTGTCCTTAGGCGACAGCTTGTTGAGGCTGGCAATTTCCAGAGTCAGCCGCTCGATTTCGTTGTCGGACATGTGCTTAAAAATGTCCGCGGCTATCTCCGGGCCGAGCGCCACCATCATCATGGCGGCTTTTTTAATTCCGGTGTTCTTTTCGTCCTTTGCCATTTATGCGGCTCCCGTGAGTAGGTCCGGGATATCGGTCCCGGCCCCTTTATGTCAGTCGGTGTCTTGGAACAGCCATGAGCGCACTATCAAAGCCGCGCCCTCAGGATCGTCATGTATCATCCGAAGCACTTCTTCCTTTATCTTCTCTCTCATCCTCTGCTCGTCCGACAACTCAGGCGCAAGCAATTCTTCGACAGGCACAGGCTCTTCGAGAACTTCCTCCTCGAACTCCGGCTCCTGCGGCAACTCCTCGCGCACCACCCACGTCCTCATCGCCAGCAACGAGATCACCAGCGTCAGTAGAATCAGGAAGATTATCAGCCCAACCCGCGTCCAGTACTTCACCGTCTCCATCTTTTGGTCGAAGATCCACTCTTCCTTCGGCCCCGGCTCGCCCGGCATGAACCTTATCGGCACCACGCTCACTTTGTCCCCGCGCTGCTCGTTCAGGTTCGCCGCGCTGATGACGTTCTCCCTGATTTCCATAATTCTTCTTCTCGTCAGGTACGTCTCTTCCCCGACCTTTATGTTCTCGTCGTTCAGCATCACGGCGACCGACATCATCCGTATGTCGCCCTGATTCTTCTGCGTCTTGTCCAGTCGACGCGATATCTCGTAGTTCCTTGTTTCTTCTGTCCTGTTGTACTCCGCGTTGCCCTCGGCCAACCCCTTGTATCCGGGGATGTTCGATGTCGTCCCCGGCACTCCGATTTCAGGAACGGTTCCCGTGCCGAGATATTTCTCATCGATCAGTTGTTCGCTTCGGACTATCCCGCTGTCGCCCACCACCGGAGTGTAAATTTCATCCTCTATTTCGTGGGAATCGTAATCAAGTTCGATAGACACCACGACCACCGTGTTGTCCTCGCCGAACACTTTCGATAGAGCCGCAAAGACTTTCTTCTGGTAGATGTCTTCGAGAATCGCCTTGTGCCTCAACTGAAGCTCGGTCAGCTTCATCTTTTCCTGCATTTTTTTCTTTTCATCGAACTCGGAAAGAATATTTCCCTGAGAGTCGACCACTATGACGTTTTTCGGGTCAAGCCCCTCGACAGAGGATGAAACCAACCGGACGATGCCGCTTACCTGATCCTCCGAAAGAGTCTTCCCTTTCACAAGCTGGACGGCGACCGAGGCCGTAGATTCTTCCGTATCAACAACGAACAGACTCGGCTCCGGCTGAACCACCATCACCCTCGCCTGCTCGACGGCTTCGAGGCTCATAATCGTCCTTGATATCTCGCCCTCTATCGCCCTCTTGAGGTTGACTTTCTGCGTGAAGTCCGTCACTCCCAGCCGGGTGGCGTCGAACAGTTCGTAGCCTACCGTGCTCTTCGCCGGAAGCCCCTTGGCCGCAAGCTCGTTCCTCAGTTCGTAGACCATTTTCTTGTCCACCATGACGGCCTTGCCGCTCTGCTCGATCTTGTACGGAGTTTTTGTCTTCTTCAACTCCTGCACTATCGCGCTGGCGTCTTCCGGTTCGAGGTTCGTGAAAAGAGGCTCGAAACCCTTCTGTCCGCCACGGACCAAGGCAAACATCAACACAGCGACAGCAAGAAGCGCCACCGCTCCGGCCGCTCCCGCCGCTATCATCCGCTGCCTTTTGTTCGTCCGGGTCCAGAACTCGACCGCGCTGTCCTTCAGTTTCAAAAAACGCTCTTTCATTCGGCGCGCTCCCGTGTGTCAGTTTATACGGCGGTTCTCATCAGCGTGTTGAACGCCTCGACCGCCCTGTCTCTTATCTCCAGCGTCAAGCTCATCGCTATGCTGGCCTTCTCAATCGCTATCATCACCTGATGGATATCTTCGACTTCGCCCAGCGCGAGTTTGAACGCCATCTCGTCGGCGTGAGTCATCATGTCGTTCGTCGTTCCGACCGCCCTTTGCAACATCTGCGCGAACGTCTCATCCGTTTTCGCGGGCGTGTCCGTCTCGAACGGAAACGGGGAACTCGGCCTTACCGGCCCGATCGACTGTACCGGGTCTATCGTCGTCATGTTCTAATCCTCGTTTTCCTCTAGTCGCCGCGCGGCTTGCGCGCGGCCCTTATGCCGCCCTGTTTCAGGCGTTGCCTATCGATATCGCTTTCATCGCCATCGCTTTGGCGGAATTTATCGCCGTCACGTTCGCCTCGTACGCTCTTGACGCGGATATCATGTCCACCATTTCCTTGATGACGTCCACATTCGGATACGCCACATAGCCTTCGTTGTTGGCGTCCGGATGCCCCGGCTCGTATCTGAGCCTCGGCGGCGCGGGGTCCTTCATCAGTTCCAGCACCTTCACTCCTTCGCCGGGATTCTGCATCTCAGTTTTAATCTTCATCGGGAGAAAGGGGAACTTCCTGAAAGTCATGTCCGTCTTTGACGCGAACACCACCAGTTGCCTCTTGAACGGGCCGCCTTCGGGCGTGCGCGTCGTGTCCACGTTCGCTATGTTTCCCGCGATGACGTCCATCCTCAATCTCTGCGCCGTCAGCCCCGATGCGCTCGCGTCTATCGATGTGAACATTCCGTTGTTCGTCATGGCCTTATCAACCTTTCTTCATCATCTGCCGGAGATAGCTTTCTTTATCCCGGCCGTCTTTCTGTCCATAGCCTCTACAACCGCGTTGAACAGCAATTGATTCTTCGCCAACTCCGCCATCTCGACATCGATGTCAACGTTGTTGTCGTCCGCCCTGCTGAAGGTGTCGTTCTGCCTCCAGATCGTCGGCTTCACCGAATCTATGCTTTTCGAAGGATTGATGGGGATATGTCTGCCGTCCGTCCTGAAACCGGCCAGCCTGCTCGGAGTTCTTTCTATCGCCGCTTTGAACGCGTCCTCGAAATTGACTTCCGATCTTTTGAAGTGCGGAGTGTCAACATTCGCTATGTTGTTCGAGATTACTTTCTGCCTGACGGACGCGGTGTCGAGAGCTTTCGTCATCGCCACCATCGGCATACTTTTAAACAATTTATCAAGCACGCTCCGCCTCCGACAATATCAAAAATATAGCTTCGCTCCTAAAATCTTACTTAATCTATATTAAATATAGAATACTGTCAACATAAAATTCACATAAAAAGGGATGTGATTTTCAACACAACGGCTACCGCCTCATCCTTTCTTGTCGAAAAATTGCGGCGTCTCGTCTGTGGGTTTTTTCACAAATTTGTTGAAGATGTTCTGCGATTTTCTTACCAGTTCCAACGAATCCTTGCTTGCTTTCATGTCCTTTTGTATAGCATCCATCATCAATCCCTGCACAACCGCCAACTCCTCCACAAGCGTTATAAGCGTTGGAAAAAGCTCCAGCGCCGCCCTTTTTTCGGCTTCTGACACCTTGCCGGACGGCTTGCCGTCAATGAAAGGAATTTGTGAAAAAATCGCCTTTACCCGATCAAATTCATCAACAAATTCTATTACATTTGCGGCGAAATCCGTTCCCGCCGCCCCGCTCTCGATTTTTTTCAGAGCCGGCAATGCTTTCGCCTGAAGGAGTTCCGCCGCGTGGATGCACTCTTCCAGCGACTTCACCAAAGTTGTGTTTTCTTGTTTAGCCATTTTAGTCAATTCAACGGACAAATTATATACTAACAAAACGGCGAATAAAATAGTTTTTCAAAAGATGAAAAAAGGCGGATTATTGAGTCTGCTTGAGATATTCGCCTTTGACGTTGGGCATAGACGCCGGCTGGGACTTCACAACCCCTCTGGCGGGAACGGCGCGGTTTTCGCTCAGATGGTCATCCATCTCATGCGTCAGACCTTCCTCGCTCAGCTCCCACTGTTCGAGAAATTCGCGCAACAACTCTGCTTGTCCGGCAGGCGCTTTGCCGGATTTCGGCTCGACGAGAACATTTCCGGCGGCCGCATAAAAAACCTCGTCGGGGGCGCGCGTCGCAACCACCGCCGCTCCGCGCCCCTGATGCGCGGCCATCTGCGGAGACAGTTCGAGGGCAGCCAGCATCGCGCCGCGCCCGCCTAGCTGCTTTTCGATTCCGTTGTACAAGCCTCTCGCCGCGTTCTCTCTAAAAATATCGTCCTTCAATAACTCGAAATCGCTGTGGTGCGTCATGAAACCCAGTTCGGCAATAATCGCTTTAGCTCTTGTCGCCCGCAATACGGCGAGTTTCTTTCTCTCAACTGTTCCTAGTCCGCCGCATCCGAGCGCGTTCTCCATTTCGTCGTAAACAGCCTTCGCAAAATCCTTAGTCGTGTCCGAATAATAAAGAGCCATCGCCCCTCTCACATGCTGCTTCTTTTCGTGGTTGGGCAGAGCGTTTGCGTGAACGCTTATAAACAATTCCGCTCCCGCTCTGTTCGATATCGCCGACCTCTCGTCCAGAGGAATAAAAATGTCGGTTTCGCGCGTCATCACGATTTTTGCGCCCGCTGCCGACAATATTTCCTTCAGTCTCATTGAAACGTCCAGAACTATGTCCTTTTCGTCCACGCCGTCGTACTGCGCGCCGGGGTCTTTTCCGCCATGTCCGGGATCGATTGTCACCACTCTGCCGTATACGGACGGTTGCATCACCCTAAGAATCAGCGCTTGGCCGCTCTTTTCTTTTTCTATCTTCACTTCGGCGGGCAACAAGGTGTCTATAACCACGCGAGCCGCGTCCGTCCCCGCATCCTTGCGCGAGATTCTCACCGCCTTAACAATCCCCTCGCCTACGATTTTCTCGATCGGCCCTGAGGCCGGCGCGTATCCGGGAAAATCAAAGACATGTTTCGGCGGGTTGTCCGTCGACCATCTGGTGTGCGTGGCGTCTCTATTGAACTCGAATCTTAATTCGACGCTGTCCTTGAGCTTCTTTACGCTCATTTCGGGGAAAGGAATCCCGCCGCCGGCTGAAGGCTCCTTTACGGTCGCCCTGCCGGTTGCGCTGTCCGTGGCGATATCTAGTTTTACGGAATGCTTGAGATCGAAAACCACTCTCGCGATTTCGGGGTCCCTGCTGTTCTGCGCGATTCTTATGGTTTTTATATGTTCGGAATTCACATCTATGGTTTCGTTTAATTTTTCAAAGAAAGCTCCCTGCGCGTCGAGCACGAGGCGATCAGGATTCGACAGGTAGAACGCCTTGAACACGATGGGGCCGGAAAAAGAAAACTCCGCCGCCGCTCCTGATTGATTTTTCGTCAATGAAACTACGGGGCCGGACACGCTCGAAGCGTATCCGCGGGAGGTTAGCGCGAGCGCTGAGAGAACCGCTATCAGCGCGGCCCGTTGGAACAGCCGTGTGGCGCGCGTTTTCATATTCGTCGCTCAGGGGGAGCGTGGGGTGTATGGAGGCGGCGGGAATTGAACCCGCGTCCGAAGAATCCAACCGGCCCGCGTCTACATGCTTAGTCCACTATTTGATCTCGGACCGCCAACCCCCTGTGGACCGGGTTTCGGCGTTCCACGTCCCGGAGTTTCTTTCGCGCCCTTACCGGGTATCGGAGCGCGGCATCCGATCGAGCGTCACCCGACCCGTACCTGACCGGCAAAAGTCCGGCGGATGTCGCGGAATTAAGCCGCGAGAGCTAGTTCGTTGTTTGCACTTAACTTGTGTTCCCGCCGTTTTTCGAGACTGCGGGGATCTCGGCATGCTGCAGATCGACTGTAAAAACCCCGTCGAGCCCTTACGCCCCCCTTTCTTTTTCTTCATTCCCCCTGAGCGAATACTATTGCGAGCGAGTCCGCATTTTTACTTCGCGTCTCGCTTCTTTGTCCAACTCTCTTTTAATAATATCATCCTTTTTGTCATATTTTTTCTTGCTTTTCGCAAGTCCTATCTCAAGTTTAGCCCGATTTCCCTTAATATACATGTATAACGGCAAAATTGTCAGCCCTTTTCTCTGCACTCTCCCTATTATCGAATCAATTTCTCTCCTGTGCAAGAGCAGTTTCCTATCCCTGAATGGGTCATGGTTGAAATATTCCCCGCTCTGCTTATATGGAGCTATCCGGGTCTGCGTCAGCCACGCCTCCCCCTCGATAATCTTAACATACCCTTCTTTCAGACTTACTCCGCCGTTTCTGGCGGATTTAATCTCCGAGCCTTTCAATACTAAACCGGCCTCGTACTTGTCGAGTATCTCGTAGTCGAAAAACGCTTTTTTGTTTTTCGCGATTAGCTTCGTTTCCGCCTGTTTTGCCATAAAGCCCGTTATCTGAGTTTCCTGTGCTTGAATTTTTTAGCGTGCGGCCCCATGTAGTCGTCCACAATCTGGCCCGAACCCCGAAGCAAGTATTTGTAGATGACCAAACCTTCCAGCCCGACCGGGCCGCGCGCGTGCGTCTTGTTCGTGCTTATTCCTATCTCGGCCCCTTTTCCGAACCGGAATCCGTCCGAAAATCTTGTGGACGCGTTGAGGAACACGCAAGCGGAATCCACGTTTTTGAAGAAAAACTCCGACGCTTTATTCGAACCCGTCACTATGGAATCCGTGTGTTTCGAGCCGTGTTTGTTGATGTGCTCCACCGCCGCCTCGATTGAATCCACGACCTTCAATGAAACGATAAGGTCGAGGTATTCTGCGTCCCAGTCGGAAGGTTTCGCGGCCTTGAGTCCTTTCGCGAGCCGTCGGGACGCCGCGCAACCTCTGACTTCTACGTTGTGGTCCGCCAGAGCGCGGGCGAGTTGCGGCAGGAATACCGCAGCTATGTCCTTGTGAACCAGAATCGTCTCCGCCGCGTTGCAGGCGGCAGGATACTGAGTCTTGGAGTCGATGGCAATCGCCGTCGCCAGATTCCAGTCCGCCCCTTTGTCGATATAGACATGGCAGACGCCGTCCGCGTGCCCTAGCACGGGAATGCGCGTGTTGTCCTGAATGTACCTTACGAACTCATTGCTGCCGCGCGGAACTAGCAGGTCGATGTATTCGTCCATCGCGAGCACGCTTTTCACTTCGCGGCGCGTCTCTATCAACTGCGCCCAGCCCGCGGGGACTCCGGGAACCGCCTCTGCGGCGGCGCAGAGCGTGTCTTTAAGAACCCTGTTCGTCCTCGCGGCTTCGGAGCCTCCTTTGAGGATGACCGCGTTGCCGGATTTCAAACAGAGGGCGGATATCTGAGGGACGACATCCGGGCGGGATTCGAAAACCGCTCCGATAACGCCTATCGGGCACGAGACCTGTTCTAGGATGAGTCCGTCGTCCATTTCTATTTCCGATATCGCGCGGCCCACGGGGTCGGGCAGTTTCGCAACGCTCTCGACGCCTTCGGCCATGCCCTCTATCTTGACATTGTCCACCATGAGGCGTTTCAGCATCGCCTGAGACAGTTTGCCAGAGGCTACCGCGCGTCGGGCGTCAGCCACATCCGCCGCGTTCGCTTTCAGAATCGCGTCCGCGTTCGTTCTGAGCGCCGCCGCCATCGCTTTGAGCGCAACTCTTTTCCGGCTGTCCTTGAGGTTGGCGAGTTCGAGCGCCGCCGCCCGCGCCGCCGCCGCCTTTTTCTTAAGCTCGTTGTCAGTTCCCGCCATGTCCGTTTCCCCCGTCAACGTCAATTCCACGCCGGTTTCATGCGTCCGGCGCGCGCGAAGCCCGCGCTTTGCGTATCCTTATATAATCGGTTATATCCGTGAAATATTCAATCGCCCATGTTCTGAATTCGCGTTAGAACAGAGTCAGGTCGTCCCTGTGAATCACGTCGTCGGATATCTTGTGTCCGAGTAAATTAATAATATCGGACGATTGTCGTCCCATGATTTTTTTAATTTCCTCAGAGGAATAACTGACCAGTCCTTTTGCGAAGCACATGCCGGACTCGCCGCAGACCTGAACGCAGGCTCCCCGGTCGAATTTTTTCTTTACGGCAACAATGCCGCTCGGAAGCAAGCTTTTGCCTTTCTTCTGAATCATCTCCCGCGCGCCTTCGTTCACAACAATTCTGCCTTCGGGCAGACATCCGATCAGCCACTTCTTGCGCGCCGAAAGAGGGGTGGGTTGAGGCACGAAGGTAGTGCCGATTTTCTCGCCGTCTATCACTCGCGACATTACCGATGGAGTCGAGCCGTCCGCGATAACCATCTTTATGCCTGAGTCCATGCACATCTGGGCTGCTTCAAGCTTTGTGGCCATGCCGCCGGAGCCTCCTGAGCGCGGCCCGCGCGCTTTCAGGAAGAGTTCTTCAGTTATTTCCGTCACTGTTTCCAGCAGGCGCGCGTCCTCGCACACCGCAGGGTCGTCGCTGCAAAGCCCGCTGACGTCTGAAAGGTTTATCAGCAGGTCGGCGTCCACTAGTATCGCCGTCATCGCCGCCAGCCGGTCGTTGTCTCCAAACTTAATCTCCTCTATGGCGACAGTGTCGTTTTCATTGACAATCGGCAAAGCTCTAAGGGCCAGCAGCGCCCTCAGCGTGTTGCGCGCGTTGAGGTATTTCCGCCTGTCGTTTATCACGTCGGGAGTCAGAAGCGCCTGCGCGGCCACTATGCCGTGAGCCGAAAACAGCTCGCTGTATCTGGCTATGAGCATGCCCTGCCCGACCGCCGCCGCCGCCTGTTTCTGATTGATGCTTATCTTTGCCGGGTCCAGATTCAGCATCGGCGCGCCCGTCCTTATGGCTCCTGATGACACCACGACGATGTCCAGCCCGCGCTCATGCAGTCTGGCCGTCTCCTTCACGAAATCCCTCATGTGGGAGCCGTCTATCCTGCCGTCCGGGCCGGTGAGCGTGCGGCTGCCGATCTTTATCACTACTCGCTTCGGTTTTTTAATTTTCGACATCTTCAGTCAGTCCTAAAGATTGCGATATCGCGGCTCTCAGGTCTTCAAGCCCTTCTCCCCGCGCCGCGTCTATTTCGATGTCCCGAGCCGCGCCTTTGAGAGCGCTTTCCGCGTCTCGCCTGTTATACACCACAAGCCGTTTCTTTTCCAGATACTCAGGGTCGTAAGCGGCAAGCTCTCGCAGCAGCGTTTCCACCTGAGCTTCCGGTTCCGGCGCTCCGGGGCGGGAATCTATCAACAACACGATTAGCTCCACTCTTCGCAGATGCCGCAGAAAGAAGTTGCCCACTCCGCGCCCTTCGGACGAGCCGTCGGCTAGCGCTGGCATGTCCAGCATTCTGAAGCTCGCGAACTCCCCTGCGCCGCAAACGCCTATGTACGGTTTCCTCGTCGTGAAGTCATATTCGCCGACGGGAGTTCGGGAGCCTGTGAGAGCGCGGACGAGAGTGGATTTTCCCGCTCCCGGAAAACCAATGACGGCCGTTTCGGAGGGTATGCTGTATTCAAGAGAAAGCGCGCGCTCCTCGCTTTCGCCGCCCGGCTCGAATTCGAGCGGAACCCGGTTTTTGGGAGTCGCGAAATGCATATTGCCTCTGCCGCCGGAGCCGCCGGCGGAGACTATGATTTTGTCGCCGTTAGCAGCAAGGTCGGCCAAAAGTTCGCCTGTCTCGGCGTCCATAACCGAAGTTCCGGCCGGAACGCGAACGACAAGGTCGGCGCCCGCGCGTCCGTATTTTCCCGATTTTCCGCCGGCCCCTCCGGAGGGCGCGCGAAAAATAGTTCCGGGTTTGATGTCTCTGAGGGAATTGACTTTGTCGTGGGCCGCTATGATCACGTGACCGCCGCGCCCGCCGTCTCCGCCGTCCGGGCCGCCGCGCGGCACATATTTCTCTCTTCTGAAACTTGCGCTGCCGTCGCCGCCGCGACCGCCGCGCGCCCTGATGCTTACAGTGTCCCGCATGTCCGACTTCCCATCCGGCGGGCTGTCGCTCGACCGGCGCCTCGACTGCTCACGCGCCGATCTTGCGCCCTTCGCTCAACGCCTGCTTCACAGCTTCGGGGATGGAGCCGACTATGTCCGTGACACGCAACGCGTACTTGCCGTCTATCACCATCACTTCGCCGCGCGCGACGAGTTTCTTGTTCACGAGAAAATCGATCCTGTCGCCTGTCGACGTGTCCAACTCGATCACCGTCCCCGGCTTCATCTCGAGTATCTCTTTAAACAGCTTCTTCGTCCGCCCCAGCTCCACGCTGACGGTCATATCGACATCTCTTATCAGTTCCAGATCTTTCTCCGACACGAAACTACCTCCGTCTTCAGCTTCATATCGCTTCGGATAGCTGTCAACGGAATTAACACTACCACATTTATAAAGGCAACGCAAGCGCCCCGGTTCATTCAGCGCGCCTGCGACCACCGCCGGTTGACCCGTTTCGACTCCCTGCTTTCATCCAAGACTTTTTTTGTTTACACTTAATAATATTCTGCGGTCCGGCTTTGCGGTTGCCGCGCCGCCGTTGCCCGAAAGGTTTTCTCTAATGGAACCCACAACAAAACACTTCGTTCTGAATATCGAAAGCGGCGGACGCAAATCGTCCGGCGTCGATCTTGCCGTCGAGGAGCCTCTGGAAATCAGATTAAACGGAAAACCGTACGCGGTAATAATGCGCTCGCCCGGCTGCGAGACCGAGCTTGCTTGCGGTTTCTGCCTGACGGAAGGCATAGTCGATTCGTTCTCCGAAATCGCCGGATGCGGGTTTTGCGCCGACGCCGCAGACGACGCCTCGAACGTCGTCAACGTCATTCTTGCGGATGCCCGCGGCGCGAAAAACGGCTCGGAATCGGAAGACCTAAGACTATCCTCCGGGCGCAAATACGAGTCCCGGAGCGGATGCGGAATATGCGGCGTGGAAATGCTTCATGACTTGAGAAAAAAAGTTCGCCCTATCGAAAGCGATATGAAAGCCGGAGCGGCCGACCTGATGAAAATGCAGCGGCTTATGGTAGAGAATCAGACGCTCGGAGCGAAGACAAGATCGACGCACGCAGCCGGGCTTTTTAAGCCTGACGGAACGCTCGTCGTTGTCCGCGAGGACGTGGGACGTCACAACGCTCTCGACAAGGTCATTGGTTTTGCCATGATGAACGGGGTGGACGCCGGCGGGTGCGTCGTATTCCTAAGCAGCAGGATAAGTTTTGAGATGGCGCAGAAAGCCGCCCTCGCGGGAATCCCGATAGTCTGCGCGGTCTCTGCTGCGACTTCAATGGCCGTCGAGCTTGCCGACTCTCTCAACTGCTGTCTGGCGGGCAGGATGCGGGACGATTCGATGATAGTTTACACCTGCCGCGACCGGATCGTTTTTTAGATGTAAAAATAAAAGCGCCCGGTCTCCCGGACGCTTTGAATGTCAAATCTTCGGTCAATCAGAATTTATTCTTTGTTCTTGTCCAAATCGATCATGTCTCCTATGCTGATGCCGCTGGAGCCGTTGTCGATGTATTGTTTGAATTCACCGGAAACCTTGGACGATTTCTCTACAGGAAGGCCGAGCTTTATGCGCCTGCCTTTGGGATCGACGTTTAGGATTTTCACCTTCACTTCGTCGCCAGAATTCAATTTGATGTTCTCGCCGCCGGCCTTTTCCTGTTCCAGTTCGCTGATGTGGAGAAGACCCTCGAAGCCGTCGCGGAGCATGACGAACGCGCCGAACTTCACCATCTTGACGACTGATCCGACGATTATCTCGCCGACCGCGAAATGCTCGTCAACCTTGTCCCACGGGTCGCCCGCCGCCTGCTTCATGCTGAGAGATATCCGTTTGCTGTCGGGGTCGAAGTCTAGCACTTTCACTTTGACTTCCTGCCCACAGGAGAGAGCCTGAGACGGATGCCCGACGCGCGACCACGCGATCTCAGACACGTGAACAAGCCCTTCGACTCCGCCGCCGATATCAACGAACGCCCCGAAATTGGTGAGACGCGTGACTCGGCCATCTATGATTGAATCCTTTTGCAGGGTCTCGAACGCTTCGCCCTGAGCCTCGTCCTGCTGCTTCTTGAGCCATTCCCGGTGCGACACCACGATGTTTTCCGTCTCGGTGTTGAACTCGATGATGTAAACGGGCAGCTTCTTTCCTATAAGCTCGGAAGCCTGCGTCTGGATGCCCAGATGAGAGCCGGGGAGAAACGCGTGGCGGGGAAGCCCTATATCCGTTCGGTATCCGCCTTTGACCTGCTGAATTATTTCAGCTTCCACCGGCTCGCCGTCTTCATGCTTCTTGGCCAGAGTGTCCCACAGCCTTCTTGCGACGACTTTTTCGTACGACAGATAGATATCCTCGCCGGACACCCGGTCGACCATCACTTCAACTTCGTCGTCTATCTTCCATTCCTTGTCGGCGTCCGGCCCGCGCCTGAACTCGGCGACGGGTATCCTTCCTTCCGACTTGAACCCGGTGCTGACGTACACGAATTCTTCGTCGACCTTGGATATGCGGCCAAGAATAATGTCGCCTACCTCGATAGTGAACGGAACGCTCATCGCCACATTAAGCGGCGTTCCGAAATAATCCTCATCCAGTTTCCCTTTTTCCACGGTCATTTCCTTTTCTCCTGTTCAGCGTCCATCCGCTTCGTTGTTCAAACATTAAATTGTAAATCAAAATAGAAGAATACGCAAACGCAACGCGGTTCACGGCTTCAGAACGACACCATCCGCACCGATTTCATCCCGTGTATCGCCCTTATCTGCTTGATGACTTCGGCGGACGCCTCGTCGTCAATTCCGAGCGCCATTATCGCTTTGCCGCGCACATTTTCCCTGCCTACCACCATTCCGGCGATGTTTATATTGTTCATCCCGAGGACTGTTCCGACTTTGCCTATCATGCCGGGTTTGTCCAAGTGAGATATCAGAAGCATCCTGCCTTCGGGCACGAGGTTCATCTTCAGCCCGTCGATGCTCACGATCCGCATCTCTCCTCCGCCTATGAGTGCGGCGGAGGCAGTGTGCGAGCTTTTCGGAGTCTTCACCGAGGCAGTTATTATATTGCCCGACGGAGCTCCGTAATTCTTCTTGTTCACCGAGACGGCCACGTTCCGGTGAGAGAACATCAGCTCGACGTTCACAATGTTCACAGCGTCGGAGAATCGAGGCTTCATCATTCCGAGCAGGAAATAGTTCGTGATGAGCTTGGTCTGCATCTCCGCCGGGTCGCCCTCGAAAGTAAGCTCTATGGAAGACACGGACGAATCCCGGAGGCTTTCGTGCAGTCTTCCCAGTTTTTCCGCCATCTCGAAATACGGCTGGTGCAGTTTGAGTATTTCAGGTTTGAGCGGAGGAAGGTTCACCGCGCCCGTCACCGGTTTTCCTTGCAAGAAGTCCCTTATCTGCCGGGCGACGTCCACAGCGACGTTCACCTGAGCTTCTATGGTCGAGGCTCCGAGATGCGGAGTGAGGATGACATTCGGCAAATCTCTCAGTTCGCTGTCTTCGAGAGGCTCTTTCTCGAACACGTCAAGCGCGGCTCCCGCCACCTTGCCGCTCTTGACCGCCTCTATCAGCGCGTCCTCCTGTATGACTCCGCCTCTTGAGCAGTTGACGACTCTCACTCCGTCCTTCATCTTCTTGAACTCGTCTTTGCCGATCATGTGAAAAGTCTCCGACGACTTCGGCACGTGGAAGGTTATGAAATCTGAGTCTTTGAAAAGTTCCTTTTTGTCGACAAGCTTGCCGCCGATGCGCGCGACCGCCTGCTCGTTGGTGTACGGGTCCGCCACGAGAACTTTCATGCCAAGCCCGACCGCCCTCTCGGCCACAAGTTTCCCGATTTTTCCGTATCCGACCACGCCGAGCGTCTTTTCGCCTACCTGACATCCCATGAATTTGCTTTTTTCCCATTTGCCGTCGTGCATGGACCTGTTGGCCTGAGGCACGCAGCGAGCGAGCGACATCATCATTGCGATTGTGTGTTCCGCCGCCGACAGGATATTGCCCTCCGGGGAATTGACGACCAGAATGCCGGCCTCGGTCGCCGCGGCGACGTCTATGTTGTCAACTCCGACGCCCGCTCTGCCGACGATTTTCAGGCTCTTCCCGGCCTTAATAACTTTCGCGGTCACGCGCGTCGCCGCCCTGACAATCTGAGCGTCGAACCCGGCTATGATTTTAACCAGTTCGCTCTCGCCGAGGCCCGTCTTTACCACTACCTCGCACGTCTCCCGCAGTTCGTCTATCCCGCGTTCGTCTATCTTGTCGGAGATGAGCACGCGGGGTTTCTTCGAGGCCGTTTTCGAAATTTTCTGTTTCATGAAAGAAAGACCTCCTCAGCCGCGCGGACGCCCGTCCCAAGCTCGAAGTCGTGCCCAAGCTCCTTGAGCGACATCTCAAGCGCGGAGATGGCCAGCAGGACGTCGTGGTGCGTCACGTATCCCATGTGGGCTATTCTGACAATCTTTCCCTTGTACGCGTCCTGCCCGCCTGCCACCCTGCAACCGTACTTGTTGGTGATAAGCGAGGACAGCTTCTTTCCGTCCATGCCTTCGGGGACTTCGAGCACCGTCTCTACGTACGAAAGATGCTCGGAAAAAAGCTTCAGCCCCAGCGCCTTGACTCCGGCGCGGGTGGCGGCGGCCATCTTCTTGTGTCTCTCGTAAATGCTTTCCAGCCCTTCCTCAAACATCATCTTTAACGACTCGTCGAGGCTTATCACCAGCGTCACGGGGATTGTGAACGGCGTGTCGCCGCTCTTCTGCATTGATTTCCTGTACTTCTTGAGGTCGTAATAATATTTCGGAATCTTCGACTCCTCGACCGCTTTCCACGCTTTTTCGCCTCTTACGCCAAGGAAGGAGAGGCCCGGAGGCAGCATGAGGGCTTTCTGCGAGCCGGCGGCCACCATGTCCACCTTCCACTCGTCCATCTTCATCTCAAGCCCGCCCAGACCGCTCACGGCGTCCACGATGAACAACGCGCCGTGCCTGTCTATCACTTCGCCCAACTCGGCGAGCGGATGCATTATGCCTGTGGATGTTTCGCTGTATGTGATGAAAACGGCTTTGATGTCTTTTTCCTTCGTCAGGACTTCGTCCATCTCTTCGGGAGTCACAATCTTGCCCCATTCGCGGACAAGCTCGACGACTTCGACGCCGTAAACGCGGCACAACTGAGCGAAACGCTCGCCGAATTTCCCTGTGTTTCCGACCACAACGCGGTCTCCCGGCGAAAGCGCGTTCACAACGGCCATCTCCATCGCGCCGCTTCCCGACGAGGCGATAATGAACACATCGCCTTCCGTTCCGTAAACCTTTTTCATTCCAGCCACAGCTCTGGCGAAAATCTCGCCGAACTCGGCCGTTCGGTGATGCATGATCGGAGCGGCTCCAGCCGCCGCGACTCTGTGCGGAACCTGAGACGGTCCCGGCGTCAACAACACTTCTTTTTTCATTTTAGTTTATCCTCACAAGATCTCTTTTTCCTATGTCGTTTCTGTGCCTCTCGCCCTCCCAGCTTATAAGGCGAACCGCCTCGTAAGCCTTGGCGGACGCTTCTTTCAGGTTTGCCCCTATTCCGGTGACCCCCAGAACTCTTCCTCCGGCCGTGACTATCCGTCCGTCTTTCGCCGCCGTGCCGGCATGAAAAACCACAACATCATCCAACGCGCCGGCCGCTTCCAGCCCGTTTATCGGTTTGCCCTTTTCGTAACTCCCCGGATACCCCCCGGACGCCATGACGACGCACATAGCAGCCCTGCGCGCTGGCTCCCACTTCGTTTCCGCCAGTCTTCCTTCCGCGGCGGCAAGACATATCTGCGCTAAGTCTCCCTCTATGAGCGGGAGCACAACCTGCGCTTCCGGGTCGCCGAACCTTACATTAAATTCCAGCGTTTTCGGCCCGGCGGCGGTCAGCATCATGCCCGCGTAGATCACTCCCACGAATGGAGTCCCTCGCTTTTTCATCCCGTCCGCCACCCGTTGCAACACCTGTTCTCTAATCGTTTCTATTAAAGCCGGGGTAACAATCGACACCGGGGAATACGCGCCCATTCCGCCTGTGTTCGGCCCCTCGTCGTTGTCGTAAGCTCTTTTGTGATCCTGAGACGGGGTGAGAATGACCATGTCGCGCCCGTCGCAGACGGCTAGTATGGAAGTTTCCTCCCCGACAAGGCATTCCTCGACGACAATCCTCGCGCCCGCGCCGCCGTGCGCTCCGTCCAGCATCAGAGATTTCAGAAAATCCTGCGCCTCGTCTTTGCTCGACGTGACGAGAACGCCTTTTCCGGCGGCCAACCCGTCCGCTTTAATGACCAGCGGATACGCGGCCTTTTCCAGATACGCGCGCGCAGGCTCGTATTCGGCGAAATCCGCGAAATCGGCGGTCGGGATTGACATCTCCCGCATGAAATCCTTCGCGAAATACTTGCTGCCCTCGAGTTGCGCGGCGTATGCGGCAGGCCCGAAAACCTTTATCCCGGCCTCTTTGAACGAGTCCGCCGCTCCTCTGGTTAGAGGAAGCTCCGGGCCGACTATGGCTAGGTCTATTTTTTGCTGCTCGGCAAAATCCCTCAACCCTTTCACGTCGCCGTCGGAGATAGAAACGCATTCGGCGACGCCGGCTATTCCGGCGTTTCCGGGAGCGCAGAAGATTTTCTCCGCCGAGCCGCCCTTCGACAGTTTCCAGCAGAGCGCGTGTTCCCTGCCGCCGCCGCCTATGACTAGAATTTTCATTGGATTGTCCTCCAGTCCGACTTCACCCGAAGTCTGTCTGACGAGGTTTTGTTGTGTTATTCGATATCCGCGGTCCGTCCTAATATTCTTCCCGGGAAGAAGCGTTTTCGAATCTGGTGAACTCCTTGCGGAAAGTCAAAAAGACCTTGCCGGTCGGGCCGTTGCGGTGCTTGGCCAGAATCAACTCGGTCTTGAGCGGATCGACTTTCTGCGCTTCCGATTCGTCGAACTGCACGCTTTCGGCGCCCGTCTGGGTCAATTCCAGATAGTATCCTTCGCGGAAAAGAAACATCACAAGATCGGCGTCCTGCTCGATGGAGCCTGATTCGCGCAGATCGCTCAACTGAGGCCGTTTTTTCTTTATGTCCTTCTCGCGCGTTTCGACCGCGCGGGACAACTGGGACAACACCATTACCGGGACGTTCAATTCGCGAGCCATCATCTTCAACTGCCGGGTCATCTCGGAGACCTGCTGCACGCGGCTGTCAGACCACTTGCCGGGCATGCTCATCAACTGCAGGTAGTCGACTATGATGAATTCGACTCCGAACTCCTTCTGCATCCTGCGTGCTTTCGCCCTCAGTTCCAGAGGAGTCAGGCCGGGGCTGTCCACTATGCAGATAGGCACGTTGTGGAGTTGTTCCGACGCCATCGCCAGCCTGTGCCAGTCGTCGTCCCTCAGCCATCCTTCGCGCAGAGCCAGAGCGTCAACCTCCGACCTTGCGCAAAGTATTCTGGTCACGAGTTGCGTGGCGGACATTTCAAGAGTAAATATTCCCACGCCGGTCTTGTTTTCGACCGCGATATGTTCTGCAAAATTCAACGCGAGACTCGTCTTGCCCATCCCCGGCCTTGCCGCCAGTATTATCAAGTCCGATTTCTGGAACCCGCCTGTCAGCTTGTTCAGATCTTCGAACCCTGTGGGAAGCCCGCTGACCTCTCCGCGGTTCTGATATTTGCGGTCGATGATCTCGAACGCCTTTTTCAGTTCCGCTTTGATAGGGGTAATATCTTTGAAAGCGCGGCCCTGCGACATATCGTACAGGAGTCTTTCCGCTTCGGAGACAATCTCGTCCGCGCTCTCCTCTTCGTCGTAGGACATCCTGACGATCTCGTTGCCGGTTTTAATGAGATCCCTGAGCATCGCCTTTTGGGCGACGAGTTTCGCGTATGACGGCGCATGCTCCGGCGTGGGGACGCCCTCCACCAGAGCTGAAAGGTACGCAGGGCCGCCGACTTTGTCGAGCATCCCCTTCTTGCTCAGCAACTCGACCAGCGTCACCATGTCTACCGGCTCGTTCGCCTCGTAAAGTTCGAGGACGACCTTGTAAATCTCTCCGTGTTTTTCGGCGTAGAAATGCCTCGGCTCAAGCGTTTCGAGCACGATGGCTATCATGTCTCTGTCCAAAATCATAGAGCCGAGAACGGACTGCTCCGCCTCGATGCTTTGAGGAGCGACTTTGGAAAATTTCACGTTTTCAGACATAGGGTGAACCGCCGTCCCTGCCGCGCGGGCATCCGCCCGCGCGTGGATCGACCGCGGCGTCGCGACACGCTAGCCGCGTCGTTCAGCAACCGGCTTGCGACCGGAGTTTATTCGCCCGATTCTTCCGAGCCCGGCTTTTCCGCCGCCGGTTGTTCGGGAGCTGCTTCGGTTTTCTCTTCCTCAGCCTCTCCGCCTTCCGCGCTGACGATCACCTTAATATTGGCTTTCTTGCCCGAACCCAGCGTCACAACCACTTCGAACTCGCCTGTCTGTTTGATGGGAGCTTCCATCTTGACCCTCTTGCGGTCAATCTCAATTCCCATTTTCTCTGTCAGGACTTCGGCGATATGCTTGCCGGACACTGAGCCGTAGAGTTTCCCGTCCACGCCCGCGTGCGCGGTTATCTCTACCACGGCGCTCTCTATCTTGCCCGCCATCTTGACGAGCTTTTCTTCGAGCTTCGCCTGCTTCCTTTGCTCGAACTTCATCCTGTGTTCGAGCTGCTTCATCTCGGATTCAATCGCCTGAACAGCCAGCCCTCTGGGGACGAGGAAATTCCTCGCGTATCCCGGAGCGACGTTCTTTATGTCGTTCTTGTCTCCAAGGTTGTCGACGTCTTTCAACAGTATGACTTTCATTCAGGTAAAACGCTCCTTTCAGAAATGGACTGCCGCGCGCGGCGGTTAGTCCCGTGTGTAAGGTATCAGAGCCATTTCTCTCGCGCGCTTCAACTGCGTCGTGAGTTTCCGCTGATGTTTTGCGCAGCAACCCGACATTCTGCGCGGCTTGATTTTGCCGCGGTCGGTGATGTACTTGTTCATCTGGTCAGCGTTCTTGTAGTCGATGGCTAGGTCCTTGTCCACGCAGAATTCGCACACTTTGCGCGAGCGTCTGCGGAAAAATCCTTTTTTCTTCTTTTTCTTCCGAGGATCGAAAGACATGTCAGATTTGCCTCCTAGAACGGCTCGTCGTCGTCGAGCTCGATTTCTTCATCGATTGAGTTATCCGGGTAAGACCCGAAATCCTTCTTGCCGCCTGCGGCGGGTTTGGCGGACTCTTTGGGCAGAGTCTCCGGTGGAAAATCGCTCCCTTTGGAGAAATAGGGGGCTTCGTATTCCTGACCCGCGAGAGGGACGCCTTGCGACGCGCCCGCTCCTCCGCCTCCGGCTTGCCTCGCGGGCTTGTCGAGGAACTTCACCGAATCTGCCCTGACTTCGGCTATAGTCCTCTTCTCGCCCTGCGGAGTCTCCCAGTTGCGAATTTGCAACCTTCCCTCCACCGCCACAAGCTGCCCTTTCACGAGATACTTTTTGCAGGTTTCAGCCAGCTTTTCCCAGCAGACGATTCGGATAAAATCGGCCTCCTTCTCTCTGCCTGCCTGTTGAAACCCCCTGTCGACGGCGATCGTGAACGTCGCCACCGGCTTGCCAGCTCCGGTCGTGTATCTCATCTCCGGCTCTCTTGTGAGACGGCCTATGAGAATAATCCGGTTCAACATCGCTAATCCCCCTTTCGGATTAGCATGAACCGAACCACGTCTTGCATGTAACCGAGCTGCTTTTTCAGTTCAGCCAGCGTTGCCGGCTCGCATTTGAAGTTGACAAGCATGTAGCGGCCCTCGTCGAGGCGGTTGATCTGGTACGCGAGCCTTCGCACGCCCCAGTCGTCAATTCCCTCGACCTCGCCATTGTTGGCTGTGAGGATGCTGCCTATCCTGTCCTGCAATGCGGTCAGGTTCTCCGGCGCCAAGGCCGGGTCCGTAATGAAAAGCAATTCATAACTATTGTGGCTCAACGGCTTACCTCCCTTCGGTCATCGGCTCCGCTGCTATACGCGGCCGTTGCGTCGCTGCGCGCGGAGCAGAAAGGTTCGAGATATTCTAGCACAATCGCCGCATTATTCAATCCCCGCAAAGAAACCGCAAATATTGCTGTAACAAAATGAATAATTATATATCCTTCGTTTTTCCTCGAATGGGGCCTCGCGCCTTTCGCGCCCGCAGTGCGTCAAACGCATTATCAATATTTGGAATAGAATTGCTCTTTTACTATAACCTCAAACATTTTCGATTCGGGGTCGACACCGTAATTGCAAGCTGTAATTAATAGTTTGTTCAGTTCACATCATCTGGCGGCTCCTGTATTTGCTATGGAAGCTTTGACCTTTTCGTGTCATCGATTTCCTTTACAATTAACGATTTAATTATTATCTTATAATGTCAGAAGCATATAGATATCGGAAAGGAAGAATCCGGTTTGAAGCTGTTTTCCGTCATTGTGACGATTGCATACGCGGCAGCGTGCGTTGGATATGTGAAATTCGCGCTGATAGATGGCAAGAGCGGAGGAAAGACGCTGCGCGCCTTGGCTGTCGGCACGGCGGCGCTCGATTTTTTCTTCCTGATGGCTCTCCGCGGCGCGGTCAAACATCCCCCTCTCACAACAGGGGCGGAAGCGACCGCCGTTCTGTCTTTCATGCTGGTCGCTATCTATCTTATTTTGGAAAGGTACTCTGAAACAAAATCCGTCGGGGCGCTTATATACGGAGCGGCGGCGGCTATGCAGGGAACGGCGACTATTTTCATAAAGATTGTTCCCGGCCCGCCCCAGTTCAACGATTCCATGCTTTTTGCGCATGTGGGAGTGGCCCTCATAGGTTATGCGGCGTTCACGATTGCTTTCATATACAGCGCGATGTATCTGGCGATGCACAGACAGTTGAAGCGGGGCAGTTTCGGACTGCTGTTCCACAGACTGCCTTCTCTGGAGGAGCTAGACGACACTATGTACAGGGCGGCGGTGTTCGGCTTCATAATGTTGTGCGTGTCGATACTACTGGGGTTCGCGCAGGTGGGCGGAGGGCAGTTGCTGATGGGGGACCCGAAGGTTGCCGCCACCGTTTTCACAGCGCAGATATACCTGATAATACTAGTGGCAAAAATATTTTTCGGGTGGCGCGGAGTCCGCATTGCCCTCATGTCCGCGATCGGATTCATCGCCGTCGCGGTTTCGATATTCATTCTGAACGTGGCTCCATACACGTTCCACAATATTTATTACTGACGGGGAAAAACGGATGGCGCGGCGAAAAAACCCGATGTATCCGATGTTTCTGGATTTGGAGGGAACAGACTGCCTAGTGGTTGGCGGCGGGGCCGTGGCGGAAAGAAAAGTCGAGAGCCTGCTCGAATGCGGCGCGAAGGTGACGGTGGTGTCTCCGCAGGCTACGGACGCGTTGCGCAGTCTGGCGGCGGAAGGAAAAGCGGAGTTTCGAGAGCGGGCATACGAGGCCGGGGAAGCAGCGAGATATTTTTTAGTGATAGCCGCCACGAACGACGAGGCGGCGAACAAGATGATCAGCGAGGACGCGCGCGCGGCGGGCCGTCTCGTTAATGTGGTGGACGTGCCGGACCTTTGCGGATTCTATGTTCCGGCTTCGGTTCGCAGGGGACAATTGACTATAGCTATTTCTACAGGCGGAGCGGCCCCGGCGCTGGCTAAGAAGATTCGACGGGACTTGGAAGCGGCGTTTCCGCCCTCTTACGCGGCTCTTCTTGAAAAGTTAAGGGAGTTCCGTGAAAAGCTAATACAGAGCGAACCGGATGAAAAAAAGCGCATGCGGATAATGAGCAAGGTGGCCGGGTCGCCGGAGATCGAAATGTTTTTAAAAGGAGACGAGGCGCCGCTCGGGGCGCTGCTTAAGGAATGCGTCTGACGCTTGTCGGTATCAACCATGATACAGCGCCCGTTGAGATACGGGAGCGTTTGGCGTTTTCGGAAGCAGAGGCCGAGTTGGCTTTGAACGAGTTGAATGCCGACCCCCGCGTCGAGGAATGCCTGCTGGTCAGCACATGCAACCGGACGGAACTTCTGGCGAGGCATTCTCCGATGCCGGGAGAAGAAGCCGCCGGGGTTCCATTGTGGCTTATCAGCAAACTCAAGGGATGGAAAAGCGCCGCCGCGCTGGACGACGGGCTGTTTTACTCTTTTCACAACCGGGAAGCGGCTAGGCACGCTTTCAGGGTAGCGGCCGGGCTGGAGTCCATGATGCTGGGCGAAGCGCAGATTCTAGCGCAGATGAAAGACGCGTACGCTATCGCGACCCGCGCCCGCTCAAATGGTTTTATGTTAAACAAGTTGATGCACGCGGCATTCCGGTCCGGCAAGCGCGCGAGGTCGGAAACGGAAATAGGCGTGGGCGCGGTGTCGGTCAGCCTAGCGGCCGCCGAGCTTGCCCAGAAAGTGTTCAGAGACATCTCAAAGAAAAGAGCGCTGGTTGTCGGAGCCGGAGAAATGGCGCGCCTGACGGCAGAGCATTTTATTCAAAAGAAAATCGGCTCGCTCGCGGTGACGAACAGGACGGACGAGTCCGGGCGCACGCTGGCGGACTCGCTCGGCGGTCATTTCACGCCGTTTAAAGACATGAGAGCGGCACTTGTCGACGCTGACGCGGTTATCGCCGCCACCGCCTCCCGCGAGTTCGTAATCGACGAAAAGACCGTCCGCGCCGCCATGCGCGAACGGCAGAACCGCGCTCTGTTCATCATCGACATCGGGGTGCCGAGGAACGTCGATCCGGCTGTAAAAAAAATCTTCAACGTGTTCGCGCACGATATCGACGACCTGAGAAAGATCGTGGACGCGAACCTCGGCAGGCGCAAGCGGGAAGTCCCGCGCGTCGAGCGCATCATCGAAGAGGAGCTTGACGATTTCGTTGAATGGTTCAGGTCTCTCGAAGTGACTCCTGCGATAAAGGAACTTGTCGAGTGGGCTGAATTGGTGAAGAGAAACGAAGTCGATAAGAGCGCGAAGCATTTCTCGCCGGAACAGAGGGAACAGTTGGAAGCTCTGGCGCAAGGACTGGTCGGCAAACTGCTGCACCCCCCAATCTCTCTTTTGCGCGAGAGCAAGCACGGGGGCGCGGACGACGCTCCTTACTGGGTGGCGACGATAAGAAAAATATTTGATCTGGAGAACAACGGGCGTGAGTAGGCTTATTATCGGAACGCGGCGCAGCAAGCTGGCGCGCATACAGTCGGCATTCGTCAGGGACTCGCTGGCCGCGATATTCCCCGGTCTGGACATCGAGGAGAGAATCATAGTGACGACGGGGGACAGGATACTCGACGCCCCTCTCGCGAAGATAGGCGACAAGGGGCTTTTCACCCGCGAGATAGAACAGCAGTTGCTGGACGGCGAAATCGACATGGCCGTCCACAGCTACAAGGACCTGCCGACGGAGCTTCCCGCCGGGCTGGAAGTCGGGGCGGTTCTGGAAAGGGCGCCGGCGGAGGACGCGCTGATAGGCGCGCCGGGCGCGTCTCTTGAAAATCTTCCGGCTGGCGCGCGGGTCGGCTCAAGCAGCCTGCGGCGGATTTCGCAGCTTCTGCGCAGGCGGCCCGACGTCAAAGCTGTGGACATCCGGGGCAACGTCAACACCCGGCTGGACAAACTTGACGCCGGCGAATACGACGCGCTTATCCTAGCGCTGGCGGGTTTGACGCGCATGGGTTGCGCGGACAGAGTTTCGCTCGTGCTGGGCGAAGATGACAACTGGCTTCATGCGGTCGGACAGGGCGCTCTGGCGGTGGAAGTCCGCGCGGACGACTCGCGCGTCAAGGAGATCGTAGGCGCTCTGGAGCACCCGCCGACCCGCGCGGCGACGGACGCCGAACGCGCTTTCCTGCGTGAGCTTGAGGGCGGATGTCAGGTTCCGGTAGGCGTTCTCACCTCAGCGCTCCCGAACGGCAGGCTCAGGCTTTCGGGAATGGTGGCCGGATTATGCGGGTCGCCGTTTTACGAAGGCGAGGAGACGGGCCCTGCGGAAGAAGCCTCGGCGCTCGGCGGACGCCTTGCGCGGCGTCTAATAGCGGAAGGCGCGGGCGCGGTTCTGGCAGATATCCGCTCTCAATGCCCCAAAATGTATTGATTCCCGGAGAAAAAACCTATGGCAAAAACAGGAAGAGTCACGCTGGTCGGGGCCGGGCCGGGGGATCCCGGACTAATCACTGTCCGAGGCCTCGAAGCGATAAAAGACGCCGATGTGATTATCTACGACTACCTAGCCAACCCCGCCCTGCTCAAACACGCGAACGAAAAAGCGGAAAAAATATACGTCGGAAAGAAAGGCGGGGCGCACACGCTGAGACAGGACGGCATAAATCAGTTGCTGTATGACAAAGCCGCGTCCGCCCCCCATGTCGTCAGGCTCAAGGGGGGCGACCCCTACATATTCGGACGCGGCTCCGAAGAGATGTCCTTTCTTGTTCAGCGCGGAGTCGAGGTCGAGGTTGTTCCGGGCATACCCGCCGCGTTGGGAGCTGCGGCTTACGCCGGAATCCCCTTGACGGACAGGCGGCACACGTCCACCCTCGCGTTCGTCACCGGACACGAGGACCCGTCCAAAGACGACAGTTCAATCGACTGGTCGAAGATTTCCACCGCGGCGGGAACGCTCGTGTTCTATATGGGCGTCAAAAACCTTCCCGACATCGTGTCGAAACTCATCGGGAACGGCCGCTCGCCTCAAACCCCAGTGTCGATTGTCGAATGGGCGACGATGCCGCGACAGAGAGTGGTGACCGGAACTCTCGAAGATATCGTTGCCAAAGCGGAAAGCGCGAATGTGAAGCCGCCGGCCCTGACTATTGTAGGAGAAGCGAACGAGCTTAGGGGCGAACTGGCGTGGTTCGAGAAGAAACCTTTGTTCGGAAAAACGATTGTGGTGACGAGAAGCCGGGCGCAGGCAAGCAAACTCGACGAGGCTCTGAGGCGGCTGGGCGCGGACACGATAGAGATGCCGACCATCGCGATAGTTCCGCCGGACGACTGGGGCCCGATGGACGCCGCGGCGGGCGAACTCGGCTCGTATCACTGGGCGATTTTCACCAGCGTCAACGGGGTCGAATACTTCATGGAGAGACTCTGGAAAATCGGCGGCGACGCGCGCAACTTCGCAAACGTCAGAGTGGCGAGCATCGGACCGGCGACATCCCAGAGGCTCCGCGATTTCGGCATTGTCCCTGATTTCCAGCCTGACAAATATATCGCCGAAGAGATATTTGAAGGTTTGTGCGGGATCGAGCCGCCGGACGGCAAGAAGTATCTTATGCCGAGAGCGGACATAGCGAGGGAAGCCCTGCCCCGCCTGTTGCGCGAACAAGGCGCGAAGGTGAACGAGGTCGTCGCGTACAAAACCGTTCCGGGAGATTTCGACATCGAGGCGCTGCGCGCGCGCGTCGCTGACGGCGATGTGGACGCCGTGACCTTCACAAGCTCCTCGACTGCCCGCTTCTTCGCCGAAAGGATGGGCGCGGATTTTATCGCCGCGAACGCGAATAGATTCGCGGGAATCTCTATAGGCCCGGTAACTTCCGACACTATGCGCAAATACGGCATACCGATCTCCGCCGAAGCGGACGACTTCACGATTCCGGGACTTGTGGCCGCCGCGCTGAAGTTCTTCGGCGCTAAATGACTTAGAAGGACAAATACATTCGGAGCGAAAATAGATGATAGGCATATCAAAACTGTACTGCGGGACGGTCGAGCCGTCCGACGCGCTGAGATACGGCAGGCAAAGCGGACGGCTTCCGTCGCACCTGCTTCAGTTCTCTGAAGATAAGAAACCTGTCGTGGTGTGGAACATGGGGAGGCGGTGCAACCTGCGCTGCGTCCACTGCTACTCGCAATCGCGCGACATCAACTATGAAGGCGAGCTTTCGACCGCCGAGGGGCGCGCGCTCATCGACGACCTGTCAGCGTTCGGATGTCCGGTCGCCCTGTTTTCGGGAGGCGAGCCGACCATGCGCCCCGACCTTTTCGAGCTGGCCGAATACGCCGTGTCCAAAGGCATGCGCGCGGTAATATCCACAAACGGCACTCTCATAGACGACAAGATGGCGGAGAAATTCAAACGGATCGGCCTTTCATACGTCGGGGTGAGCTTGGACGGCCTGAGGGAAACCAACGACAAGTTCAGGGGTATACCCGGAGCGTTCGACGCGGCTCTGGCCGGGATCGACGCCTGCAAAAGGCAGGGAATAAAAGTCGGCCTGCGGTTCACCATCAACAAGCGCAACGCGTCGGATATCGGCGGGATTTTCGACCTGCTCGAAGAGAAAGACATCCCCCGGATATGTTTCTATCACCTCGTCTACGCAGGGCGGGGCGCAAAGCTCATCGAAGAGGATTTGTCGCGGGAGGAGTCGCGCCGGGTGGTGGACCTGATAATCGACAGGACAGCGGATCTTCACGCGCGCGGCATTGAAAAAGAAGTCCTCACCGTGGACAACCACTGCGACGGGCCTTATGTTTATCTGAGGATGTTGCGCGAGGGCAACCCTCGCGCGGACGGCGTGATGGAGTTGCTAAAGATGAACGGCGGCAACAGCTCCGGCTTGGGCATAGGCTGCGTAAGCTGGGACGGGAGCGTTCACGCCGACCAGTTCTGGCGCCACCGCTCGTTTGGAAACGTAAAGGAGCGACCGTTCAGCGAGATTTGGTCTGACACATCCGACCCCCTGATGGCGAAACTGAAGGAAAAGAAGAAACACGTTGGCGGCAGGTGCGCGAAATGCCGTTTCCTCGACGTGTGCGCCGGAAATTTCCGCGTGCGCGCAGAGGCGGTTTACTGCGATGAATGGGCGCAAGACCCGGCCTGCTACCTGACCGACGATGAAATCGGATTGGAGTGACGCTCATGGAATTCCCGATTGTTCGAATGAGAAGGATGAGAAGGACCGAAACTCTAAGGCGGATGACAAGAGAGACGACGCTGAGCGTTGATGACCTGATAGCTCCGCTTTTCATTATTCCCGGCTCCGGGGAGCGGAGAGCTATCGCCTCGATGCCCGGACAATATCAGATGTCGGCGGACGCCGCAGCAGCAGAATGCGAGTCGCTTTTCGCTCTCGGTGTCCCGGCGGTCATATTGTTCGGCTTGCCGGACAAGAAAGACCCCAAAGGCGAGTCGGGCGTCAAGGCGGACGGCGTAGTGCAGAAAGCGACGGCTTTAATAAAAAAGGCCGCGCCGGATTTGTGCGTGATAACGGACGTCTGCCTTTGCGAATACACGTCGCACGGCCATTGCGGTTTGCTGAAAGGCAACGAAGTGGACAATGATTCGACGCTGAAGCAGCTCGCGCGGATGGCGCTGTCCCACGTGGCGGCGGGGGCTGACATGGTGGCTCCGTCTGACATGATGGACGGACGCGTCGCGGCCATACGCGCCGCGCTCGACGAATCCGGATTCGGCATGACTCCCATAATGTCTTACGCCGCGAAATACGCCTCGGCCTTTTACGGCCCGTTCAGAGACGCCGCTGACAGCGCGCCTCAGTTCGGCGACAGGCGCTCGTATCAGATGGACCCGGCAAACAGGCGCGAAGCTCTTCGTGAAATCGACCTTGATGAGGGAGAAGGCGCGGACATCCTCATGGTGAAACCTGCGCTGGCTTACCTTGACGTAATCGCCGCCGTCCGCGAGCGCTCGAACCTCCCCTTGGCCGCCTACAGCGTAAGCGGCGAGTATTCGATGATTATGGCTGCGGCGGAACGCGGGATGCTCGACGCGGACCGCGCGATGTTCGAGTCTCTCACTTCCATCAAGCGCGCGGGCGCGGATATGATTCTGACGTACTTCGCAAAGGCGGTCGCGGAAGAGTTGAAGAGGAGGCGCGGATGAAAGTCGGCATGGACGGCGGCGGAAGACCTGCCGGGCCTGCGCCTCGGCTGGTGGCTTGGGAAACCACGCGCAGATGCCCAATGAAATGCAAGCACTGCCGAGGCTCCGCGCGCGATCAGGACTACGCGGGCGAGCTGTCACCGGCGGAAGCGCGACTGCTCATTGACAATATCGCTTCCTTCTCAAAACCGATACTAATTCTCACAGGCGGCGAGCCGATGACCCGCGAGGACATCTATGACATAGCGCGCTACGGGACTGACAAAGGGTTGCGCGTCGTGATGTCCCCTTGCGGGCCGCTCATCACTCCTGAAACCGCCTCGAAGATGAAGGAGTCCGGCATACAACGCATCAGCGTCAGCATCGACGGCGCCACAGCGGCGACTCACGACAAATTCAGAGGCGTCCCCGGAGCGTTCGATGGCGCGCTTCGAGGCATCGGCCACGCGCGGGACGCGGGAATGGAGTTCCAGATCAACACCACTGTGACCAAACACAATATTTCCGAGCTGGCGGACATACTCGCGCTCGCTGAACGGCTCGGAGCCGTTGCCTTCAACCCGTTCCTGCTCGTTCCGACCGGGCGCGGCAAAGCCATATCCGACCTTGAAATACCGCCCGGCGAATACGAGCGCGCCCTCAACTGGGTCTATGAAAAAAGCCTCGAAACCGACATACAGTTCAAACCCACCTGCGCGCCTCACTACCACCGCATATTCAGGCAGCGGGAAGAAAAAGCGGGCCGCGAGGTAACTCCGAAGTCCCACGGGCTTTTCGCCATGACAAAAGGCTGCATGGGCGGAGACGGCTTCGTCTTTGTCTCTTATGACGGCATTCTTCAGCCATGCGGCTTCTTCGACGTCAACTGCGGCGATTTGCGGCGCGAAAACTTCGACTTTAAAAAAATCTACGAGACTTCCAAAGTGTTCAACGAATTGAGGGACACGCGGACATACAAGGGGAAATGCGGCGTGTGCGAATACGTGAAAGTCTGCGGCGGGTGCAGGGCCAGAGCGCTGGCTCTTTCAGGCGACTATCTGGCCGAGGAGCCGTTCTGCGTGTACACGCCCAAATCGATGAGGCGCGGCGATGGATGAAATCGACAGGCTTCTGCTCACTTTGATTCAGAGGGAATTCCCGCTCTCGGAGCGGCCTTACGCCGAGATCGCCGAAAAGGCGGGAGTCGCCGAGAGCGAAGCCATTGCGAGGATCGAAGCGATGAGAGAAGAGGGCCTTATCCGGAGGATGGGGGCCTCTCTGAACCCGCGCGCGCTCGGCTACGTCAGCACGTTGGCCGCGGCGCGCGTCGCTCCCGGCAGAGTGGATTCCGTAACGAATTATATCAACCGGTTTAACGAGATCACCCACAACTACGAGCGGGACGACGAGTTTAACGTGTGGTTCACCGTCATAGCGCGCGACGAGGCGGCGGTGGCCGCAATCATCGACGACATAAGAAAACATTCGGGGGCCGACGAGGTAATCGACCTTCCGGCGACGCATATCTTTAAGATTAAAGTGAACTTCGACCTTACGAAATGAGGGCCGGATGGAGTTTGCGGAAAAGGAAATAAGGCTGTTGCGCGCTCTGCAGGAAGACCTCCCCGTGCGCGAGAGGCCGTACGCTGATTTGGCGGCGCGCGCGGGCATGTCTGAAGCCGAGGCTCTCGAAATCGCCCGCAGATGGAAAGAGGCCGGCATTATCAGAAGGATGGGCGCGTTCATCAGACACCGCAAAGCCGGCGTCATAGCCAACGGAATGGTCGTCTGGGACGTCCCGGAAGAAAGGGTTGAAGAGGCGGGGCGCGCGATGAGCGCGCGCGACTGCGTCAGCCACTGCTACGCCCGCCCGCGCTCGGACAAATGGCCCTTCCGCCTATACACGATGATTCACGGCGCGACAGAGGACGAAGTCAGGGAACAGGCGCGCCTGCTATCTGAAGAACTGCGCGTCGAAAATTTCAGAATTCTATTCAGCTTGCGCGAGTTGAAGAAATCCGACACCAAACTTTTTATGGAGGAAGACAGATGAGCCGCAGCGCGGACCTGTTTGCTGAAGCGTTAAAATGCATCCCCGGCGGCGTGAATTCGCCTGTAAGGGCGTTCGGGTCGGTCGGCGGCGGGCCAAGATTCATTGACAGCGGAAAAGGCGCAAGGATAATCGACGCCGACGGCAAAGAATATATAGATTGCGTGGCGTCTTGGGGACCGCTGATACTCGGCCATTCGAGACCTGAAGTGGTTGCGGCGGTGAAGGCGGCCGCAGAGCGCGGCGCGAGTTTCGGCGCGCCCACATCAGCAGAAACCCGGCTCGCGAAACTCATCGTAGATATGGTTCCGAGCGTGGAGAAGGTCAGGCTGGTCAACTCCGGAACCGAAGCCACTATGAGCGCCGTCAGACTCGCCAGAGCCGCCACGCGCCGGGACAAAATCATCAAATTTGAAGGCTGCTATCACGGGCACGCGGACAGCTTTCTCATCAAAGCAGGAAGCGGAGCCCTCACCCTCGGCCAGCCAAGCTCCCCCGGCGTCCCCGCCTCGCTTGCCGCAGACACTTTGAACGCCGACTACAACAACGTCGATTCCGTGAAAAAACTTTTTGACGCTCTGCCCGGACAAATCGCCTGCGTGATTCTTGAACCTGTGGCCGCAAACGTCGGCGTGATTCTGCCGGAATTGGGATTCCTCGAAGACCTGCGGCAGTTGACGGCCGAGCGAGGCGCGTTGCTGATTTTCGACGAGGTTATCACCGGATTCAGGCTTGCCCCCGGCGGCGCGCAGGAACACTTCAACATCTCCCCCGACCTTACCACGCTCGGAAAAATCATCGGCGGGGGGCTGCCCGTCGGGGCATACGGCGGCCGCGCGGACCTCATGGACATGATGGCTCCTTCCGGCCCTGTCTATCAGGCCGGCACTCTGTCTGGAAACCCGATCGCGGTCGCGGCGGGAATAACCACGCTCGAAATACTCATTAACGATTCGCCCTACCAACGGATGGCCGCTCTCGCCGACAGGCTTTTTGATGGTCTGGAAAAAGGCGCTCGCGACAACGGCGTAGATATCGCCGTCAACAAGATAGCGTCCATGGGCTGCGCCTTCTTCGCGCCCGGCCCGGTGAGAAATTACGCTGAGGCCCTGAAAAGCGACACAAAGCTTTTCGCGAGGTTCCACTCCCTTATGCTTGAGCGAGGCGTCTATCTGGCGCCGTCTCAGTTCGAGGCGTGCTTCGTCGGGGCCGCGCACACCGAGGCCGACGTCGACGCGATATCCGCCGCCGCCGCCGAATCGCTAAAAGTCATCAAAAGCGGAAGCTGACCAAGCCGTCGGCGCGAACCGCGCTTAGCAGCAGCCGGAGGGCTGATGAAAGTTCTTCTTATACAACCGCCGAAACACTTCTGGCCATATATCAGCGCGGACGACAATTTTCTGACTCCGCAATGGATGCCGTGTCTGGCAGCCTCCGCCCGCGCCGCCGGGCACACCGTCGCCACCGTCGACTGCGCCCCTCTAAAAATGGGCTGGAAGAGCCTCGCCGAAACCATCAAGCGCGTCGATCCGGACGCCGTCGGCGTGGGAGAAAACCACGCGGTTTACAGCCATGAATCAATCAGGGCTTTGAAACTCGCCAGAGAAATATGCCCCGGCGTAAAAACAATCGCGGGCGGCTCTCATTTTACCAACCTCATCGAAGACACTCTGAAGAATGACTTTATAGATTACATTGTCTGCCGCGAGGGCGAAGAGTCTTTTGTGGAATTGCTCGCCGCGATTCCCGACGGCGAAAGCGCTGTCGGCGGAGTCAAAGGAATCGCTTTCAGGAAAGACGGACGCGCGGTGGAGACGCCCCCCCGGCCGCTCATCAGCGACCTCGATTCCCTCCCCCTCCCCGCCTACGACCTGATGCCGATGCATCTTTACGGGACATCGAAGTTTCTTTTTTCTCCCGGCGGCGCGACCATTCATCACAGCCGGGGCTGCGTCAGCAACTGCCGCTTCTGCGCTTGGTGGAGGCAGATGGCGGACGTAGAGCAGAGCGAAGACGGCTCCGTCTCCCTCAAGCCGCGCTGGCGCACCAAATCCGTGCAAAACACTATTAATGAAATCCGCGTCCTTGCCGAAACACATAACAAGCGCTGCCTAGTCTTCGTTGACGAATACTGGAACAAAGACCCGGCATGGAGCGCGAGTTTTGCGGACGCGCTGATCGCCGAAAACCTCGGCGTCGAGTGGTTCGCATTCATGCGCGCCGACGCGGTCATCCGGGACGAAAAATCCGGCGTGTTCGAGAAACTTGCCCGCAGCGGTCTTGTCCATGTCTCCATCGGCGTCGAACGTGTCGAACAGGACGAGCTTAAGGACATGGGCAAGCCTTTCTACAGCGAAAACACCGCTTTGGAGTGCTTCGGCATTCTCAAAAATAAATATCCTAATATTTTCAGGCAGGGCACTTTCATCGTCGGCGTGCGGCACGAAACCCCGGCGAGCATGCTCGCCCAAGCGGATTTCGCCCGGCGGCTCGAACTCGACTATCCGGGCTTTCATCCGATTACCCCTGTTCCGGGCACCGCCTTCTGGTCGGAAGCGGAGGCGGCGGGCTGGATAGAGACGCGCGACTTCGCCGATTACGATTGGATGACCCCCATCATAAGCTCTGAGAACATGTCGCGGGAGCGCATCGAGGAACTGCTCATCGTGTTGAGCAAAAGGTTCGTCTCCCTTAAGTGGTTCCTGAAAGGGATAACCAGCAAGGGCTTATACAAACGCAAGATGTACATCTGGTGGCTGATTGTCACCATCCGGGTTCTGCTCACTTCCATCCGGTCGTTCGTCTGGCCGTTCAAGACAAAAGTTTACGCGAGTCTGGTAAAGCCTCCGTGGTACGACGACTGAACGCGAAAAGAGGAACGGGATGATAACGAAACGCGGCGCGAAAACAACCCTCCTTGTCTTCGCCGCCCTTGCGGCAGGGTACGTCTTGTTTCATGCGGGAACGCTCGACCTTACGAGGCTGTGGACGGACGAGATCCGCACGGCGAACGCCGCCGCGATAGGCTGTCCGTACAAGGCCGCGCAATACGCCTCCACAGCCGATCCTGACGGAATCGCCTACAGCGCAGTCGCATCAATCGCGGTTAAACTTGCCGGCCCATCCGAAACTTCCCTCAGATTCCCCGCTCTCATTTTCGGGGCTCTCTGCATCCCGCTTTTATTTTTGATTCTTTCGCGCGCGACCCCGGCGGGCGTTTCAATCGTCGCTCCGCTTGCCCTGTTCTTCTCCCCGCCTCTATTGTTCGCATCCATGACCGCGCGCGGATACTCAATGTTCGTTTTCTTCGCCCTTGCCGCTCTTCTTGCGACGCTCCGAGCGGCGGAATCCGGCATCTCTAAAATGCGCGCCGCTTTGCTATTCGTCTCTTTTGCCGTCGCGTCCTTGATCGATCTGAATATCTGGATCGCGCTCCCAGCCGGAGCGGCTATTGTTTTCATGAAACGAAGAAATGCCGGAGACGTCCTTAGATACGCGGCGGTCGCATTCGCGGGACTCGCTCCCGCTCTGGCGCTTCGGCTTGCCATGCCCGGATTTGCGCCTCCATCTCCTGAATCCCCCGCAGACATCGACGCATGGCGCCTTTTGGTTATGACTTACACTGGAGCATACGGCGGCTTTACGCCCGCCAACGCCGCTCTCGCCGCCGCCTCATTTCCTCTTGCCCTCCACGGCTTATACCACTCGTTGCGTTTCCACCGCTCCAGTCTCGTTCACATTTTTATATGGTTCGCATTCATCGCGTTCGCTGCGGTCGCTCTCTCGGGCGCGTCCACGGTTTCGCTCAAAAAGATAATCCCCCTGATTGCCCTGCTGGCTCCTTTTGCCTGCCTGATCTTTTCCGTATCTCCCTGTGCCTTCGCGTCGAACTTGCTCAAGCGCGACATGGCCGGAGTCTACTCTATAACGACATTTATACGAATGGCCGCGACCGGGTTTATCATTCTCTTTTCCCTTGTGTTTTACGTCGCCTACACCGTTAAATGCGTTTCTCAAACACATTTCCGTGAGAGAGAAAACTGGAGGGAGCCTATCTCCGAAATAGCCTCCGGCGCGGCTCCCGGCGACGCGCTCGTCGTGAAGGCTTCAGACTCCGTCGCCATCTCCTACTTCATTAAACCCGAAGACGCCGCCAAGCTGAACATCGTCAAAGTCGAAACGCCCGAAGAGGCCGCGGCCGCTCTTAGATATCATCCCCGTTCTTGGTTGATCGCAAGAGACAGGTCCATTCGAGGAATAGAAACTGGGCGCGAAACAGACTGGCGCATCCGTTCCCCTTTCGCCAAACGCTTCGGCGGCGCGCTCGGCGACATCCTCTTTTTTAACTTCGACGGATACTTCATCGACTCCGCGTCGGAATTTATCATCGCGTCTAGCGCGCCCGCCGGGACTGCCTCGGATTCGCCTCTCCATATCCGTTGCTCCCCTGCCCCCGGACGCTCATGCTCCTTCAAAGTGTTCCTGCCGGAGTCGGACGAGTATTCATTTCTGTTGACCGCTCCCGGATCGGATTCCGATTTCAGCTTTTCCGTTTCTTTCTGCGGGGAACCGAGACTGCTTGCCGCCGGCCCCGGCGAGGCCGCCGTCCTGTCCGGCAAGTTCCGCGCAGGCTCGTGCGAGGTGGATATTTCATTCGCAGACCCCGCCCCTTCTTCATTGCGCGTAGGTATCTCTAAAAAAGAACCCTTGTGATTTTCGGAGACTCTCTATCATGATTGAGCTTCGCGAAGGAAAAGCCATAGACGTGCTCAGGGACGACGGCGACGCGGTGGAACTCCTCGTCGAATGCGGCGGCAAACAAGTCAAAGCCGTCTGCTACCCCGCTCTCACCGGCCCGGTCTCTCCGGGCGACACGCTTCTGTTGAACACCACAGCCGTCCGCCTCGAACTCGGCTCCGGCGGAAGGCACTTCGTAGCGGCGAATCTTTCCAGCCCCGAAAAGGAACTCTCCCCTTCGAACGGCCACATAATGAAACTGCGCTACACTCCCTCCCAGTGCCGCGCCGCCTGCGCCGAAGAAGAAGGCTCTCCGCATCGCGCCGCCATCGAATCCTTCAATTCCCTCGCTGGCGCGCCCGTAATCATCGGTGGTCTTCACAGCATGGTCGCCCCTGTCTGCGCCGCCCTTAAGTCCGCGCGCCCGAAAATAAATATCGTTTACATCATGACCGACGGAGCCTGTCTGCCGCTGGCATTCAGCAGAACAGCGCGCGCGCTTAAAGACAAAGGCATAATCTCCGCCACCGTCACTTGCGGCAACGCGTTCGGAGGCGACATCGAAACCGTGACCAAATTCTCCGCGCTCGCAGCGGCCCGCTCCGCGCTCGCCGCTGACGCGATTGTGGTCGCAATGGGCGTCGGCATCGCCGGAACCGGAACCCGCCTCGGCCACGCCGGACTCGAAGTCGGCGAATGGATAAACGCCGCCGCCGCCCTCGGTGGAACTCCGGTCGTCGTTCCGAGACTGAGCTTCGCCGACGAAAGAGAGCGGCATCGCGGGGTCAGCCATCACACTCTCTCAGCTTTGACTGTCGCCGCCCTCGCCCGCGCCCGCGTCGCACTCCCGTTACTGCCTCCCGATCAGGCTTCACTTGTCAAACAGCAACTTGCCGAATCCGGAGCAGCCGCGCGGCACGACATCGTCGAGGCGGACGGCTCAGCGGCCGTCCCCGCGCTCGAACAAGCCAGCATCCGCGTCACCACCATGGGCCGAGGTCCCGACGCCGACCCTGCTTTCTTCCTCGCCTGCGGAGCCGCCGCCTCTGTTGCCGAACGCCTCTTGAGCCGCTAGACTTTTGTCCGGCGCTCCGGCCTTTCGCCCGACGCGCCAATATCTCGACTGGATGAACGCCGATGAAAAAGCAATTCAAAGGTACCGAAAGCTACATCGCCTCCGACGCCTTGAGCGAAGTGGTCAACGCCGCGACCGCTCTCGGACGCCCGCTGCTCGTCAAAGGCGAACCCGGAACAGGCAAAACTCTTCTCGCGCACGCCGTCGCCAAAGACCTCGGCAAACGCCTTCTCGTCTGGAACGTCAAATCCACAACCAAAGCCCGCGACGGCCTCTACATCTACGACACCGTCCAAAGACTCCACGACAGCCGTTTCAGCGACCACGACGTCTCCGACATCAAAAACTACATCAGGATGGGAAAACTCGGCGAAGCTTTTACAGCCGACGAACAAGTCGTCCTCCTCATCGACGAAATCGACAAGGCCGACCTCGAATTCCCCAACGACCTGCTCAACGAACTCGACGAAATGTCCTTCCACATCCACGAGACGGACGAGACGATTTCCGCCCGACACCGCCCCATCGTCATCATCACCAGCAACAACGAAAAAGAACTCCCGGACGCGTTCCTGCGAAGATGCCTCTTCCATTTCATAGCATTCCCGGACGAACAGATGATGGAGCGCATCGTCAAAGTCCATCACCCGGACATCGAAAACAAGCTGCTCGCCGAAATCATTAAAAAATTCTACTGGGTGCGAAGCTTGGATTCCCTTCGAAAAAAACCGTCCACAAGCGAAATCATCGACTGGGTCAGCGCCCTCGTTTCAGGCGGCGTCGACCCGCGCAGAATCAAAAAGGAAGTTCCGTTCCTCGGCGTCCTCATCAAAAAAGAACAGGACATCGACATCGTTCTGGCTCAGGCAAACCCGTACTGACGCAACGCCGCGCGCCGAGAAAGGATTTTATGTTCACCGGCTTTTTTTTCACCCTCAAACGCTTCGGCGTCCCGGTCTCCATCAACGAGTGGATGACCCTGCAAGAAGCGTTGAAGGCGGGCCTCACAGACGCAAGCCTCAGCGTCTTCTACCGTTTGGCCCGCGCAATCCTTGTTAAGAATGAATCTTATTATGACCGCTACGACCGCGCGTTCGCGGAATATTTCAAAGGAATCGAGAGCGACGACATACTTGTGGACGAAATACTCAAGGGGCTTGAAGAAGTCGATCCACTGACTCTGACTGAAGCGGAAAAAAGACTGCTTCAAGCGCTCCCGCTGGAAGAAGTTCTTGAAAACTTCCGCAAGCAGTGGGAAGAAGGGCACTTCAAAGGACACGTCGGCGGCGACCGCGCCATCGGCACAGGCGGCAGGTCCACTCAAGGCGCTTTCGGTTACAACCCAGCAGGCATCAGAATCGGACAAGGATACGGCAGGCACGGCTCCGCCATCCAGATCGCGGAAAAACGGGAGTTCCGCAACTACTCCAGCGACATGATTCTCGATACCCGCATCCTGCGTGTCGCCTTGTCAAAACTCAGAACATTGCTCCCGGAAGGCCCTTTCGACGAACTTGACATCGACAACACCATCGATAAAACCTGCCGCAACGCCGGCGACCTCGAACTCGTGTGGAAACGAAGCAGAAAAAATAAAATTAAAGTCCTTTTAGTCATGGACGTGGGCGGCTCAATGGAGCCATACCATTGGGCTGTCAGCAAGCTGTTCAGCGCCGCCAAATCGCAGATCAAAGACCTCAAACACTATTACTTCCACAACTGCGTATATCAGGACCTCTGGACGGACATCGAGCGCAGCTCCTCCGTCCCGACTTCCGAAGTGATGAGCCAATACGACAAAGATTACAAAGTCATATACGTCGGAGACGCCAGCATGGCCCCGAGCGAGTTGCTTGACGTCAACGGCTGCATTGAGTATTTTTACCGCAACGAAGAAGCCGGAATATGGTGGCTGCACAAACTCATGGCCCGGTTCCCGGCGTCCGTCTGGCTCAACCCCATGCGAAGGCGCATCTTCGAAACATCCCTGTCGGGCCGCATGATCTCCAAAATCTTTCCCATGTTCGAACTGACCCTCGACGGATTGGACGAAGCAATCCGCGCCCTCCTTAAACCCAAACGCCCCAGAATTACCACAGAGGAAATCCAGTCTTTCATAAACCGCCGCAACCGTCCGTATCAAATAATGTACTGAACCATAAATATCGCCGAAAGTTTTTTGGATAATAATGCCGAGCCTTGTTTCCGCGTCGCTTCAGCCGCCGCCGGTGGGCGGAAGAATATGCAGCGTGTCTCCCTCTTTCAAGCGAGTGGACACTCCCCGCATAAAAACTATGTTCTCTTCATTCAGAAAAATATGGCAGGAATTCAAAACCCGGTTAAAATCAGTTCCGAAACTGCTCTTCAGGTGGCGGATAACATCCTTTACGTTCGCGGCCCGGCATAAAATCTCGTCCGATCCCGCCCGCGCGCGCAACGCCGCGTAGAACCTAACCGTCACTTCCGGCTTGTCCATTACTTTGACGCCGAAATCCCTATGCCGAGTTTGGCAAGCTTCTTCTTTTTCGGAACGCCCGTCGCGTCCCAGCCGCGAACCTTGTAGTAGCCGGGAAGCATCTTGGCCATCGCCCTGAGCGGCGGCCTTTTCGGGTCGAGCTTCTCGTCCATGAACCTTCCAGGCAGCGTGTCCTGCGCCGCGCCTTCTCTCACATTAAACATACGCTCAATGTTGTATCCCCGCTCTCCCGCCTGCAAGAATTTTCCCAGCGTCATCTTCATCCCGGTCAGTTTTCCTATCACCAGAGAGTGCGGAATCATCACCGGCATGTTCATCGGCATCCCCCACGGCAGTATCATCGCCGTGTGGTCCATCGCAAGCCCGGACACTCCCAGAACCTTCGATATTATCTTCGACAGAAGTCCTCGTTTGTTTATCTTGTGCAGAAGCTTGTGCATTATGGCGTACGTCGTAAAAATACAATTTCCCGACGCGCTTACCGCCTCGAAAATATTCTGTTGAAAAACAGTCCACGCCGCCTTGGACGCCGGCGAATACGGGTCCATAGTAATTGGCCCCGTGCGCTCCATGAAAATCATATACCCCGCGTTGATGTGGCAGCCTCCCCTGTTGGACACCGCATATCCCAGCCCCATTCCGACCGACGACCGCGGATCATAACAAGCCACTTCCAGCCCCCGCGCGTTAATCGCGAACTCCTCGCCGCCATATTTCCTTGCCATCGCCCGCGATCCCTCGGCTATGTCGTTCCCGATTCCCCGCCTGTGCGCTATGTCTTCCAGCAACTGCTCCATCCATCCGAACTCCCCGAATTTTAAGTCCGATTTCAGCAACCCCTTCTGCGTCAACTCAATGGCAAAGCCTATCGAGTTTCCGCAGCTTATCGTGTCTAGTCCCAGCAAATCCATCTGCCGATTCCATTTATTGATGAGCGTCAAATCATTGTTCAGGATATTGGAGCCGAAAAGCCCCAGCGTCTCGAACTCCGGCCCCTTCACTTGTTTGCCGTCCACCTCGACCACTCTACCGCAACGGATCGGGCACGACAGGCAGCCCATGTTTTTCACAAGATATTTTTCAGCCAGCGTCTCGCCGCTTATCATCTCGGCGTCCTCATATCTGCCCCGGCTGAAATTCGCCGTCGGCAGCGCGTTGCTCAGATTTATCGGGTTGACCAGATTGGCGGTTCCGTACTTCGGCAGCGTTTCGCCCGTCGTTGGATGGCTCTTGAGCATGTCGATCCAGTTCTTTACCGCTTTCTTAAATCCTTCCGGGTCCGCCGCCTCTATCTTTTTCGAGCCTTTCGCCTGCAACGCCTTAAGGTTCTTTGAACCCGCCACAGCGCCGAGTCCGCACCTGCCCGCCGCCCTTTCCTGCGAAATCAGACACGCGTATTTCACAAGATTCTCCCCCGCAGGCCCTATCACCAGCTTGCCGGTCTTCGGGCTTAGCGCCTCCTGCGTTTTCTCCGTGTCCAATCCCCACAGATGAGACGCGTCCTTTATCTCCGCCCCTTTTTCCGTGATGTCTATATAAACCGGTTTGTCCGCCTTGCCTGTTATCACAATCCCGTCGTACCCGCACCGCTTAAGCTGAACGCCGAAGTCGCCCCCGCAGTTGGACGCCCCGATGGCCCCCGTCAGAGGACTCTTCGCCGACACGTTGAATCGGCTGGTGCACGGCGCGTTGCTTCCCGTAAGCGGCCCAGTGTTGACTATCAGCATCGCTTCAGGCGACAGAGGGTCTATCCCCGCCTTCTGGTTGTCCATAAGTATCTTCGTCGCCAAGCTCTTGTTGCCGATGTAAAGTTCCCTGTCGCGGTCGGTCACGTCGAATTCCGAGACCTCCCCCGTGGAAAGATTCACCTTCAGCATGTTTCCCATATAGCCTTTGAACTTAGTCGCCATTCCCGCTCCTCCGAAACGATGCTTGTTGTTTTTGTTGCGCCTCGGCTTTCGCGCGTTAAATCTTCTCCTTCAGATACTCCACCGCTTTTTTCAGTTGAACGTCCTTTTCGAGGTCCAAGCCCGTTTTCTGTTCCTCTTCTTCGTCCGGGTCCAGCGAATCTATAAAAAGAAGTCCCGTCTTTTCATCTATGCTCGCCTTAGTCCCGAACATCTGCGCCACATCGTCCACATTCAGATAGCGCTTGTTGTTGACCACCGTATAGTGAATGTCTTTAAGCGGATTCTTCTTGAAGACCACGCCGTTCTTTCCGTGAAGCTCGGATATCGCGAACTTGCCGACTTTTCCGGGCGCGTGGCCATCGTCTTCATCTCCGTTGTCCGCCTTCTCGTGCGCGTCCACGCTGTCCTGCGACACCGCTATGTCAGGAATGATTCCGGATTTGTTGATATCCCTCTTCTTCGCCGTAAGGTACTTATCCGTCGTAACCAGAATCGCCGAGTTGTCGCTCAGCCTGAAAACCGTCTGCACAAGCCCCTTGCCGAACGTCGTCTCCCCTATCAGAGTGGCCGCCTCGTGATCCTGAAGCGCCCCAGCCACTATCTCCGACGCCGACGCGCTGTACTTGTTAACCAACACCACCGTCGGCACATTAACTATCTTTTTCCGCTTCGCGTAGTACGTGACCGTCCGTCCGCTCCTGCTCTCCCTATGCACAATCGGGCCTTCGTTCACGAACAACCTTGCCACGTCGATCGCCGACGGCAGAAGCCCGCCGGGGTTGTATCTCAAATCCAATATCATCGCCTTCATGCCCTGCTTGTTGAACATCGTTATCTGCTCTTCCAGTTTCTCCGCCGAAAGCTCGCTGAACGTGTCCAGCTTCACATAGCCAATCTTGCCGTCCAGCATCTTCGCCGTGTTTATCGGCTTCAACTCTATGATGTCCCTTACTATGTCGAATTCCTTGCCGTCCTCCTCGAAGCCCCTCCGCCAGATAGTGAGCTTGACCGGCGTCCCCTGTTCCCCGCGAATCCTCGCCACCGCGTCGTCCAGCGCCATTTCCTCCGTCGCCACCCCGTCTATCTTTATTATTATGTCCCCCGCCTTCAAACCGACTTTATAAGCCGGAGTTCCCTCTATCGGGGATATCACAGTCAACTGCTCATTCCTTATTCCGATAGTTATTCCTATGCCGCCGAACTTCCCCTTCGTGTCGATGGACATGTTGTTGTACGCCTTCGGGTCCATGAACCGGGTATACTGATCTCCGAGAGAGCGAAGCATGCCCCGAATCGCGCCATACGTCAGGTCCTTGGTCTTTTCCTCGGACACCGTGTCGTCGATATAGTTGCTTCTTACGATATCCAAAGCCTCGAACATGAGAGGGAACCGATCGTCGTATTGGCTCATTCCCTGAGCATGGATGTTCTCCACACCCAAAGCCCTTCTGATTTTCGATTCGTTCATGCCGCCGTAAAACGCCATCGTTATCACGGCGATAAGCATTGATAGTTGCAGCAGCGATTTTGCCGTTTTTTTCATGTCGCTTCTCCTATAATGTTGTCGCTTGGATTAGTATAGTATTATTATTCTGGATTGGCAAAAAATGAACGGCTCGGATGATATCCTGCGCTGACTCTAATCTTCCTTTTCCAGCAGATATCTGCCTAGCGAGATGAAACTGCCCGCCAGCCCCATCACCACTCCGGCGAAGAGAAGCGTAAAAACGATGAGTTTGGACATCGACGATGCGTCCACTATCGGAATGATGAACGGAAGCGAGCTTTGCGCTTTCGTGCTCATCATATAGTATCCTGCGGAGGCCAGCCCGGCGGCTATCACCGCCCCTATCACTCCCAGCGCCATGCCCTCCAGAAGGAACGGCCAACGGATGAACCATGACGTCGCTCCGACCAGCTTCATCGTCCTTATCTCCGCCTGTCTCGATATTACCGTCAGCCGGATCGTGTTCATTATCGTGAACATCGCCCCTATCGCCATCAGCAGCGTCAGAAGATAGCCTACCGACTTCACCGCGAGGCTGAGCGCCAGCAGCCCCTGTAGAATCTTCGCTCCGTACTGCAGCTCCGCCACGTCGTCCATCCCCGATATCCTGTCCGCCACATCGTCTATGTGCCTCGGATCACCCACCCTCACCACTATCGTGTGCGGCAGCGGGTTCTCCTCCGGCGGCATGTCCAGCGAAAGATTTAAATCCTCCTGAAGCTTGTCCAACGCCCTGCTCGGAGACACATATTCGACCCTTCTGACATGTGACAGCTTCATGATTTCATCCTGCAACTGCTTGATACGGTAATTGTCAGTTTTCTCTTTTAAGAACGCCCGGATTTCAACCTGAGAAGTTATCTCAACAAAAATATTGTTAATGTTAGTGATTATCGCCAGCGACAAACCGAACGTCAGAAGAGACACCATTGTGGTGCTCGCCGCCGCCGCCGTCATCAGCGGATTCCGCGTCAGATTCTTCCACAACTCCTGAAAAAAGAAAATCGTGTTGCGTCCCAATTATCTACTCTCCGCGAACGTCTTCCAAAGAGTCCGCGCAATGCGCGAACCCCGGCTGCTGGTCCGAAACCACTATGCCGTTCTCTATCCTGACGATGCGCTTCCGGCTGCGCTTCACCGTCTCCATGTCGTGCGACGCCACAAGTATCGTCGTTCCCCGCGTCGTCTGAATCTCCAACAACAGCTTGATGATTTCCATCGATGTGTCCGGGTCTAGGTTCCCCGTCGGCTCGTCCGCAAGAAGTATCAGCGGGTCGTTCACAATCGCCCTCGCGATGCTGACGCGCTGCTCCTGTCCCTTGGCCAGCGACCCCGGCAGCGAATCCAGCTTGTCCTCCAGCCCCACCAGCTTCACCACCTGCGGAACCCTTCTCTCTATCTCATAATCGGACGCCCCTATTACATGCAGCGGGTACGCCACATTCTCGTACACCGTCTTCGTCGGCAGAAGCCGGAAGTCCTGAAACACCACTCCCACCTTCCGCCTCAGGTGCGCTATCTGCCGCTCGGAATAGTCATACGTGTCTTTCCCAAGAACTCTTACAGAACCACGGCTCGGCATGATGTCCATGTAAACCATTTTCAACAGCGAAGACTTGCCGCAGCCGGTCGGCCCGACGAGAAATGATATCTCGCCTTTCGAAAAAGACAAACTGACATCCTTAAGCGCATGCACTTTGTCTTTGTGGTAAATCAGATGGACTCTTTTGAAATCAATCATATTGACAGATTTTCGTTCGCCCGGACCGCGATTGCGGCTGATAGAAAAAAACCCCTTGGAATCCTCGGGGTTTTTCGCTTTTCACAGTTCTTGCTCTCGCAAGGCTTATCATTAGAAATAAACTATCGCGCCGAATCTCTGCGTCTTCTCAAGCCCGAGTCCGGACTTGTTCTTGAATGAATAGTTTATCTGCCACTGGTTGCGGGTGAAACCCAGCCCCGCCGTCACGACCTCGTCGTCCACGCCGGCGCGCACCACGAATTCCTCCTGCAATTTCTTCTCAATCCCGAAATGAACAGTCGACTCCTCGCCCAGATCGCTTATCTGTATGGCGTACAGAGAATCATTGTCGGACTTCCTAGAAAACCCCACGCTTATATTGGGATTTAACTTGTCGGCTGAAACATCCCTTGTTGTGTTGTTGGTTCTCAACTCGCCGAACAAATCCTGAATAGTGGCTCCCACCGTCGTAGCTTCGTCCACAAGATAGAGAAGCCCGACGTCGACGGAGAATCCGTCGCCCGAAAGGCCTATTCCCGATATCTCTCCTATGCTATTCCTTGACGAATCAATTGTGGCCGGAGGATTATACTTCTGTTTTCTCCATTTTATGGCTGCCCCGATATAAGTCTGAGGGTCAACCTGCCTCGAACCGGCTATTGTGTAAAGGTCGTCCATCCAGTCGCCACCGCCCATCAGGAAGTCGCTGGCGTCTATGTGCGACCACGAGGCCCCGTATCCTCCGTCCGCGTACGCGACATGGTTATAATCGATGCCCCAGCCATAGAGGTCCGTGTGACTTATCTGAGCATGTCTGTTCTTAACGAGCGCAAGACCGGCGGGATTCCAATAAATCGCGCTGGCGTCATTGGCGACCGCCACGAAGGCGTTGCCCATCGCCTGCGCCCTCTCTCCGACTGTCGGCATCCCCGAATCTGCTTTTCCGGCAAACGCCGCCGCAGGCGCGATCGCCGCAATTATCGCGGCTGCCGCCGCTAGAACTTTCATTCTCCGCATCTGCGTTGCTCCCACTGTTTTTATTTCATTACCACTATGCCTTTTGTGTAATCCAATGTGCTCCCGCCGAAATTCTGCCCCGTGCAATTGGCATATATATTGAATATATACATACCGTTCGCAACGAAGTTTTCGCCGCCCTCGTACGTCGTCCCGTCCCATACACAGCCTTCCTGCCAATAACACATATTGCATAAATGCGGGCTGGAAACGCTGCACGCGTCTAACGACGCCGTCGAATTATCCAGATGTCGTATCAATCTTCCATCAAGCGAATATATCCTCGCGGACACATCCGCCGTGTCGTTCAACTGGAAGAAAACCTTCAGCACCATATTCCCGCCCGCTCTGAACGGAAATGAACTCGGATACGGATGGTTGCCTTCGACAAAATCAAATCTGGTCCCTTTGATTATGTCGCTGCCATTAATTTTTCCTGTCGCGCTTAGATATATACTGGACGGGTCGCTGGGATCGAACTCCGACGGGTATGAAGTCTCAAGTCCGCCCGAACTCTGCGCCACCACCGCAAAAAAGATGTCCGTCCCCGACTTAACGGCCGTTCCGGGAATAGTCGCCGTCACGTCGCCGTTCGGCAACAGCATAGATATCAGATTCAACTGCGTCAGCGTGGGAGTTCCGGAATCGTTGGTGTAATAGAACTTCAACTGCGTTATCCCGCCGCTTTCCGGATCGGTGACATTGAACTTTACGTTTATGGCTCCGTTCTCTACGAACGGCGGCCTTAGAGTCTGCATTGTGACCACCGGCGGGTCTCCGCATCTACATTTGACCGAACTGGTCGACACCGGATTGCTGCTTATACAATTCGAGCTTGCGCCCACTACGTTGTAGGAAACATAGGTATCGTTCAACGTTACTTCTTGCGTGTAAGGCGACGAAGTTTTGGGAACGGCGGCCCCCCCCGAAGTCGGAGTCACATCAACGCGAATATCATTGCATGGCGTAAAAGCCGTCGTCCCGCCTAGAGTCGTCACGCATCCCGTCGGGAGCGTGAAAGCCAGCGACACATCCGCCGGGGTTCCGTCGGTATCGCTGGAACACACGCCCGCCCTTCCCGCGCAACTGAGAGCGCCTAGCGTCGGCTGCCTTACGAAGCAGGGAGTAGAAGATATGTTGATGATTGTCGATATGCCTTTGTGCTGAACGGCGCATCCGCAAGCCTCCGTCAGCATCTCGCAGTATGCGTCGTCGTAAAGGTTGCTGAAAGATTCGAACGCGAATGTGTACGCCGCCGTCTGTTCGCTCGCGTATATGTTTTTAAACACCAAGTTCTGCATCAGAAGATTCGTGTTCGGAGTGAGTTTTCCAAGCGCTCCCTGCGCCACCTTCGTGTAATAATTTCCACTTTCAACCGTTATGAAATCATCGACAAGATTGACCCAATTAGCTATGGAAATGGGATTCCAAATCACAGGGTAAGTACCGCATACGGATTGTGGCGCGTCGCCGTCGCATGCTTCTCCGGGAGGCGCTTCTGTTATAGAAGGTCTTGAGTCGTGGCAGTTGCAACTCGCCGGGTTGGCCATCGTTGGGTCGAAACGCACTTTGGCTTGAAACCCGGATAGCGTTTTCGCTGTTGTAGCGTCCTGTTGAAAAACCACGTCGAGTTCGATTTCTGAATCGGAGGAGTAGAATTCCGCTTCTAAAGGCGTCGTTCCGGCTCCCGATGCGCAAACCGCCGCATCCGTTAACGTATAGTCCCCGTTTTTCAACATGCACAGGTGGGCGTTGGCCGCCGTCCCGAACATTATCGTAATTGCGAGAATCGTTGCGTGAAATATATATCTCCTAATCACCAACGTATTCCTCCTTGCAGGATATCCCTTTTTTGCGCGCCGCCGCTTTCCGCCTGTCGGCCCGGTCATGCAGATACTATACTATATATATTCCTTTTTCAAGCGCCTTGAACTTTCAATTCTTTCATCCCTATTATTTCACAAATCCTTTTATGAATACAATACTTAAAATAAATTTTCCATATAGCATAATTATTGCCTGAAATCATTATATTCAAACCCGAGCCGTCAAAATTCCACATTCCGTCGCAATTTCGGAATCCAGCAACAGCCGGACAATACGCGCGCAGCCACTTCTCCTCCTTGCTTTCCCATCCACAATTTGTCGCCCATGTCCCCGAACAAGCGCTACCCATATCTCCATCTCTATAAAATCGCCGCAATCTAAATTAATGCGCATGCGTTAGCGAACTCAGGGGCGACCCGCTGGGTCGCCCTAATTACCTTCCAATCCGGTCGACCCAGCGGGTCGCCCCTGCGAATAATATATTTTTTTGCCATTTATACCAGTTCTTAATTGATTGTATCCCACCATTTGTTTGCCATGCACATAATTTTTCCTTTGTGCATAAGCGAGAACAGCAACAATTAATAAGGAATTCCAAATCACAAACCAGAATCCTTCGTTAGGATTCTGGAACGATTATTCAGAGAGGATGAAACGCGGAACGCAAGGCGCATTTGTTCAGTGAGGGCGGGGTTGCCCCGCCCCGAATAGTCGCAGTCATTGGGCGCGGAAAACGCGCCCCTACTGAACAAAAAAATGCGGCGGCAACAAAGCAGTTCGTAACTATAAAAATCGCCCCGGTTCGTCGGCTCTATCGACGAATCCGGTTTAAGATAAAAGATGAACAGGAATAAGTTTAAAACAAAGAAGCCGGCTTGCGCCGGCTGCTTTTTAGAACTTGACAATTGAATAGTGAAGGGTTGACCCGTTGCAATCGACCTGGAGTACGCCGGATCGCTCGCATTTCCGCAGAGCTTCCTAGCGTATTCTTCTCCTTAGAAAGGAGGTGATCCAGCCGCAGCTTCCGCTACGGCTACCTTGTTACGACTTCACCCTCCTCACCAGGCACACCTTAGGCGCTTCCTTCCCTTGCGGGTTAGGTCAGCGACTTCGGGTGCACCCGACTCGGGTGGTGTGACGGGCGGTGTGTACAAGGCCCGAGAACGTATTCACCACGGCGTGCTGATCCGCGGTTACTAGCGATTCCAACTTCATGGAGTCGAATTGCAGACTCCAATCCGAACTAGGGCCGGCTTTAAGGGATTGGCTTCACTTCGCAGTGTTGCGACCCGTTGTACCGACCATTGTAGCACGTGTGTAGCCCTAGGCATAAAGGCCATGCTGACTTGACGTCATCCCCACCTTCCTCCAGTCATAAACTGGCAGTTTCCCTATAGTTCCCAACTTAATGATGGCAAATAGGGATAAGGGTTGCGCTCGTTGCGGAACTTAATCCAACACCTCACGGCACGAGCTGACGACAGCCATGCAGCACCTGTCACCAAGTTCCCCGAAGGGCACTCCCCTTTTTCAAGAGGATTCTCGGGATGTCAAACCTAGGTAAGGTTCTTCGCGTTGCGTCGAATTAAACCACATGCTCCACCGCTTGTGCGGGCCCCCGTCAATTCCTTTGAGTTTTAATCTTGCGACCGTACTCCCCAGGCGGGGCGCTTAATGCGTTAGCTTCGGCACAGGAGGGGTCGATACCTCCCACACCTAGCGCCCATCGTTTACAGCTAGGACTACCAGGGTATCTAATCCTGTTCGCTCCCCTAGCTTTCGCTCCTCAGCGTCAGAAACGGTCCAGGAAACTGCCTTCGCCATTGGTATTCTTCCTGATATCTATGCATTTCACCGCTACACCAGGAATTCCATTTCCCTCTCCCGTCCTCTAGCCGGGCAGTATCACACGCATTCCCCGGGTTAAGCCCGGATCTTTAACATGTGACTTACCCAACCGCCTACGAGCTCTTTACGCCCAATGAATCCGGATAACGCTTGCGCCCTACGTATTACCGCGGCTGCTGGCACGTAGTTGGCCGGCGCTTCCTATAGGGGGTACCGTCAGCCGTCGCAGCTATTAACTACGACGGGGTTCTTCCCCCCCGACAGGGCTTTACGATCCGAAGACCTTCATCACCCACGCGGCGTCGCTCCGTCAGACTTTCGTCCATTGCGGAAAATTCCTCACTGCTGCCTCCCGTAGGAGTCTGGGCCGTATCTCAGTCCCAATGTGGCTGGTCGCCCTCTCAGACCAGCTACCCATCGTAGCCTTGGTGGGCCGTTACCCCGCCAACTAGCTAATGGGCCACAGGCCCCTCCCTCGGTGGCCGCTTGCAAGCAGAGGCCGCCTTTCCTCACCGAGCCATGCGGCTCTGTGAGCATATCTGGTATTAGCAGCCCTTTCGAGCTGTTATCCCAATCCGGGGGGTAGGTTACCCATGTGTTACTCACCAGTTCGCCACTTTCTCAACCCGCAATCGGCCGAAGCTTCATGCGGGAGAAACCGTTAGACTTGCATGTGTTAAGCACGCCGCCAGCGTTCATCCTGAGCCAGGATCAAACTCTCCGACAAAAATAAATTAAATTGATTTCTTGGGGTTGTGATTCCCCGGTCCCCTGCCTAAGCAGGCTTCCGGTTCTTCGTTGCAACTGGCTTCTTCACTATTCAATTTTCAAGTTCCACCGTTCCGACTGGCATCCCGCCTGTCTTCACGCGACAATCGCATATTCTACCGGGTGGGTATCGTTACTGTCAAGACTTCAGAAAACTTTTTTTTCAACTTCCCGCTTGCTCTTCTATTATACCCATCCCCGCCGCTTTTTCAAGCGCCCGGAACTCTAAAGTTTTCACGCGGGCAATCCCGCGCTTTTCACTCTGCCCGCTCAGCGCAGTATTATCCTCGCGTCCACCGCCGCGCATCCCTTTCCTTCCTCATACGCTATCAAGGGATTGATGTCCAGTTCTTTTATCCTCGGAAACTTCGTCACGAGTGTGGACACTCTGAAAAGGACATCTTTGAGAGCGTCGCGGTCGGCGGGCGGCATGCCTCTGAAAGCGCCCAGCATTTTGGTTGCTTTTATTTCGGCAAGTAGCGCCGAAGCGTCCAACGGCCCTATGGGGGCGACTCTTATCGAGATGTCTCCGAGGGCTTCCACCGCAACGCCGCCGACGCCGAACGTCACAACATGTCCGAAGGATTCGTTCAGAGTCGCGCCGACTATCATTTCTCGCCCTTGCTCGGCCATCTTCTGCACATGAACTCCGGACAGGACGGCTCCGGGAACTTTTTCCGCTGTCGTCTTCATCATCTCTTCAAATGCGGCGCGGCATTCTTCGTCGCTCGATATGTTCAGTTTCACTCCGCCGGAATCCGTTTTGTGCAAAATATCCTTTGACGCTATTTTCATCGCCACGGGATATCCCATCCCGGAGGCGGCGGCGGCAGCTTCTTCGGCGGTGGCCGCTAGTTTGACGGGGACGGTGGGAATGCCGCAGGCTTGCAGGACATCCAGCGCTTCAACGCCAAGCCTTCCGCCCTCTCCCGCCGCGTCAAGCGCGCTCTTTATTCTATCTTCATCTAAATCTTTCATTGTGGGCTTCTGGGAACGAAGCTCATAAGCGGAGGAATGATGGTTGCGCAGGATGGACAGCGCGCGCAACGAGCCTTCCGGGCTGCTGAATATCGGAAAATCGGTGGTTTTTTGAATCTGCGAAATATCGCTCGGAGAGCCGACGAGGGACAGCGCTATGGGCTTGGGTATCCTCTTCAGCATCGAGTCGAGAATCGGAAAAATATTCACGCTGTCGGATGTCAGGCCGGTGTCTCGCATAAAAATCCAAGAAAGTATTAGCGCGTCGAACTGAGGCTCCTGCATGGCGCGAACGACGGTGTGCGCCACCATCTGGAGATCAAACATGTCGCCGAGGTCGAGCGGGTTGGTCAGTCTTATCACGCCCGCGCGCACATGTTTCGATACGTCGTCTACGAAATCCTTGCTGAACGGCGGTATCTCGAATCCGTATTTTTCGCACATGTCGGCGAGGATGACGGCGTATCCGCCCGTCGGAGTTAGGATGGCCACCCGGTTGCCTTTCATGGGGGGCATCTTGAATATCTTGCAGGCCGCCGTCATATCGTGCATGTTTTCGATGCGGGCGACGCCTACTTGCTTCAGGGCGGCATCCACCACGCGGTCGTCGTTGGCTATGGCAGCGGTGTGAGAGGCGGCCACTCGCGCGCCGGTGGCGGTGGTGTTGGATTTGAGCGCCACAATCGGCTTGCGGCATCCGCGCACCGCCTCCATGAACTCCCGTCCCTTGTCTATCTCTTCAAGGTACATCCCGATGACTCCCGTGCAGTCGTCGCTTTCAAGGAAAGGTATCAAGTCCTGTTCGCCGATGTTCAGCTTGTTGCCGAGACTGACGTATTTATTGATTCCGAGGTTCTGCGCGGCGAACATGTATATGAAGCTCAGCCCTACGCCTCCGCTCTGGGTCATCAAGGAAACATTGCCGACGGGAAATCGGCTCATGCGCACGAACGGCAGACATACTCCGTGGTCCTGATTGATTATGGCGAGGCAGTTCGGCCCGATGAACCGGATGTCGTTCTCGCGGGCGACGTCTATCAGACGCTGTTCGAGTTCCTTGCGTTCGCCGCCGAACTCTGAGAAGCCGCCGCTGGAGATGCACACTCTTTTTATCCCTTTGCGCGCGCAGGCTTCGAACTGTTCGGGAACCGCGCGGGACGGAATCAGCATGACTGCCAGCCCCACGTTGCCGCTTATGTCCTCCACGCTCTCATATATCTTCAAACCAAAGACCGAGCCGCCTTTTTTCCCGACCGGGTATATGCGCCCCTGATATTGGAAATCGAGCAGGTTTTTCACGATATTCCTGCCGAAATTGTCGTGAGATTCCGAAACTCCTATGACTGCTATGCTTTCAGGATAAAATATTTTTCGCATTGTCGTTGCCTCCGCCGTTCTTTAATGAGCCGTTTGGCCGGGCGTCTCCCGGCTTCGCTAAGAGGAACATTATAACTCCGCGAGCGACCGAGAGTGAAGCGGAAACAGAAATCGGCGCGCTATAACCCCAAGCGCTTGTCGGATTATTTTTTAAAAAAGGAATAAAAACGATTTCTGCCGAGTCTAACATGAAAAAGCGCGATGTGAAGCCGGCCGAGTGGACAAGCATGAGAACATAGAGCAGTTGTACGACGAATACGGCGAGCGGGTTTTCAACGCCGTGTTTTGCATGCTCGGAAGATATCAGGACGCCGAGGATATAACGCAGGAAACATTCGTGTCGGCTCACAGGCGCTGGGACGAGTTCGAGGGTAGATCAAGTCCATACACATGGCTGTACAGAATAGCGATGAACGCGGCTAAGACCCATCTTAAAAAAAACGCCCGGCGCGCTAGGCTGTTGTGCGACATCGGAGCCGAGGCGGCGGAACAGAGCGGGACGACCGGGACGGAAGACGAGGTTGAAAGGCGTTTTTTTGAGGACGAGGCGAGACGAGCGGCGACGGCGGCAATGATGCGTCTTCCGACGAAATTCAGAGAGGTGATCGCCCTCAGGTGCGTCGAAGGTCTTTCATACGTCGACATCTCGAAAATCACCGGCGTTTCCATCGGCACAGTCGAATCAAGGCTTCACAGGGCAAAAGAACGTCTGAGAAAAGAAATGCGCGAAATACCATCGAAAAAGGAAGAGAACCATGAAAAAATGCACGTTTCAAAAGCGCGCGCGGCTCTACGCTGAGGGAGAACTATCCCCATCCGAAGCAAGAAATGTTCGTCATCATCTGCTCGAATGCGCCTCCTGCATGAGCCTAGCGAGGGATACTAGGTCGATGGCGGAGACGTTCGAGCAGCTTGGAAAAATCAAGCCGACACCGGCGCTGAGAGACAGAATACTTTTCGATTTGTCCGGCGGAGAATCCTCCGCCGCAAGAATGAATCCGGGCGCGGTCGTTTCGATGTGCAGAAAGATCGGGGCCGTCGCCGCTTGCGCTCTCTTCCTGTTCGGCAGCCTAGTCGCTTTAAACCTGAAAGAAACAAAAATTAAGAATGTTGTCGCGACATCGGAAAACGGCTCTGCAATAGCAAAAAACAGCCCTGAATACTATCCGTTCAGCCTGCTGGAGGAAAGCGACAGGACTTTTCTGTCAGGCGACATCTCAAGCGCGTTCGAGAATCTGTACGCGCTGCCGGAATAAACTCGAATCCGACATTAGGATTCGGGAGCGATTGTTTAGAGCGGATGAAATGCGGAACGCGAGACGAATTTTTGAGGTAGGGGCGGGGTTGCCCCGCCCCAAATTGTCACAGTTATTGGGCGCGGAAACCGCGCCCCTACTGAACAAAACAATGTGGCGGCAACGAAGCAGTTCGCCGCTATGAAAATCGCCCCGGTTCGTCGGCTCTATCGACGAATCCGGGATAAAAAGTTATCACGGAGGAAAACGATAATGGAACAAGCAAAGAAATGGATAATTTTTTCGGTGGCGCTCGTGTTCGTCGCCGGTTTTCTCGGCGGCGCGTTCGCGGGTATGACGCTCGAAAGGAAAGGGCTGTTTTCAGGCGGCAAGCCGCCCATGCCGGAGCCGATGCAGTCGCGCCTGCCGCATCACGAGCAGATGAGGGAAAATTTCGCTCGAATGCTGAAAGAAGAACTTTCTCTGTCGGACGCTCAGGCGGCTCAACTGCTTGTGATAATTGAGAACAACGAGCAAGAGATGATCAGACACAGGGACGAAATGTGGAACAGCATTCAGCAGATGAGACAGAAAATATCTACCCAGATAAAAGAAATTCTCGACGAAGAACAGAAGACAAAGTTTTCGGAACTTGAAGAAAGGATGGCGAGAGATTTTGAAGGCAGGGTAAAAGGGCCGATGGGAGAAAGAGGAGAAGATGGAGGTTTCGGGCCTCCGAAACCTCACAGGGGCATTGGGCCGCGAGACGGCGGGGAACCGTTTCGGGGCGGACCGCCTCCGCAAGAACCTTTCGATCTGGAAGACCGGAAAAAATAGCGGAGAACAGCGACCGCGCCGAACATCTCCCGTCCATCCTTTAAAGGAGGGATCGCCTATTGAGATTGTAGCATTAAAGATTTGAGCCGCATCCGACGGACTCCATGACGGATGCAAAATAAAGGCCGGACCTTTTCAGGAAGCCTTTAAATGCCTCCGAACGACTGAAGAGGCGAATGGTTTTACATTGCCAAATTTGAGGTGAAACATGAGCTTGGATAGAATCGACAACTCTAATATGTACCTTGCGATGCTGCAGATGGTTCAGCCGACTGGCATAACCGCCAACAACGTCGCAACCGGGCAGAGCGGAACGGACGGCTCGTTGAGCGTTGACACCGCCTATCTGTCTTCTTCATCCGGGACGCTCTCGGCGCTGTGGAGCATCCAGCAAACGGACCCGGAAAGTTTCAAAAGCATTTTGAACGAAATCTCGTCAAAGCTGCTTGCTGCCGCCGATGAGTCAAGCGAAGATTCCATCGTTTCCGGGATTCTGTCGGAAATAGCCGCAAAGTTCAGCGAGGCGGCTGAAACGGGAGACCTCTCGACGCTGGCGGCAGGCGGGGCTAGAGAGGCCGGCCACAGACCGCCCCCGCCTCCTCCGCCCCCAATGGCGGAATCCGAGGTTATCAGCGCGGTCGAACAGGCGAACGAGGACTGCGGCGGCGTCCTCGGCGATATCTCAGGCATGTCGCTTAGCGAAATTTTCGAGAAACTCCTAGAACTCAAGGAAACGGACCAAGAGAGCTACGAAACGTTGCTAGCTTCCATTGAGGAAGAATTGGTCGAGGCTTTCGAGGGCATGGAGGGTTTTGAGGCGGAAGCTTCCGCCGCTCTGGCGGACAGTTTCTTGGCCAGTCTAGAATCCGGGGAGTTAACGCAAACACAGCAGCCTCCCCCGCCGCCTCCGCCTCCGCCTTTTGAATCGCGTTTCTCGGCATACACAACCGACGCGTCTACCGGAAGCCGAAGCTCGATGTCGGAGATTTTCGATGCGAGCGACAGAGCGAGCGCGACTGTCACGGACAGTTGGGAAACAGCCATCAAGGAAGCCCGCGATGTTCTGCTGGCGGCCCTCGGTTCATCCCGCGTAGCCACAAGCTGAGCGGCACGCCGGATAGACGGCGACGTCTCGCGCCGCCTTTCGGCTTGACACCATTAAAGGAGAAGGACAATGGATGTTTCGGGAACCCAGAATTTGACTTCCAACATTCAGCAGTACATGAACGTCATGAAACAGCGGATTGATTCGGCAATCAACGACGCGGTGAGCGGAGCGAATGTCGAGAACGGAAATCCGCTGGGAGACACGTTCGAATTTTCAGGGCCGGCCGACCTGCTTTCGAAGCTTTCGCAGCTTCAAGAGGCGGACCCGGAGAAGTTCAAGGAACTGTGCGCCGACATCGCAGCAAAGTTGCGAGAAGCGGCGTCAAACTCGGATGCCGATGGGATGGACGCCGGAATGCTTGAATCGCTGGCGACCAGATTCGAAACCGCGGCCTCGACCGGCGATCTGACGTCTTTACAGCCGCCGCAAATGGAGCGCGGCGGCGGCGGACCGCAGGGCGCGGGCGGCGCTCCCCCGGCGGGCGCTTCGGGCGCTTCCGGAGGCGCGGGCGGCGTGGCCGCCTCGGAAGAATGTTCCACTTGCGCCGTCTGCGGAGCGAAAATCGAGGACGGAGCCTCCTCATGCTCCAAGTGCGGCTCTGAAGTGAACGAAAGCGATTCCGAGGAAGAAACAGATTCCACGGACGCCGCCGCTCAGAACGCTAAAATCGCTCAGTATCTTCTTTACTCAACGGAATCCGAGCAGAACTCGCTTCTGGAAGCGTTGACCAAGCTGTGGGAAGAAAACGGCTCCAAATCCGATTCCGGATCCGACGCCATGAGCGAAATTAGAGAAATGTTGACGCAGGCTTTCGAGCGGATTACGCAGTAACGCGCAGTTTCACGCGCGGAAATCGTGAAAATCCGCTCGTCTTACTCTCACGCAGACCGGAAGCGACGGCAACGCGAGTCAGACTACTACTAATCAGGTCATCTCGCGCTCACAAGCCGAAGCTTCCGGTCTCTTTTTTTATTCCAAAAAAAATCCGAATCCGTCATTAGGATTCGGGCGCGATTTTTCAGAGCGGATGAGTCTCGGAACGCGAAACGCATTTTTGAAGCCGGGGCGGGGTTGCCCCGCCCCAAATTGTCACAGTTATTGGGCGCGGAAACCGCGCGCCTACTTAACAAATAATGTGGCGGCAACAAAGCAGCTCGCCGCTATGAAAATCGCCCCGGTTCGCCGGCTCAAACGACGAATCCGGAACAAAATATCGCTCATTGCGAGGAAGATGTCAGCTATTGTTTTTCGATGTGCGGCAGTCAGTCCGATTGCGGAACGATCATTCCGTGGTGGCGCGCCATCCAGTACGGGAGCAGGAAGAACTGTGCCATAGCCTCGGAGCGCCCGCCGTCGTCGGCGTCGAGCGCGAGCATGTTTTCAGACCATCTTATCGTCCGCGCTTCTTCGTAAGGAAGGATGGAGGCCATCTGAGGCGAGCGGAACCTGTCGTTTTTGGGAGAGAGTTTGACGTCCGCGCGGACGCTGTTGAAAACGGAATGTTTGACGAGGTCTAAAGGAAGCTCGCGTAGCGTCTGGACCGCCGCGTCGAGGCCGTAATTCTTCCGAGCGAACGCTCCGAAGATGATTATCTGCTCGGGGTTGCGGTTGGGTAGCAGCTCTACATGCGACCTTCGAAGCCCTTCTAAATAGTAGTCGCTCCTCAGTTTTTCGTTTTTCTCATACCGCAGCAGATTGTAGAAGCTGAGGTATCCCATTTCGTAGCTGTCGTGGTTTATCTGGTTGCGGTCGCAGATAGATTTCCATTCGCGGACGTTGCGGTGGTAGTTATGCTCTTTGACGAGTTTTTTATAGTGTTCGAGATATTTTTCGTCGCCGGTGACATGGTGAGCGGAGATAAGGGCGTTGAGGATTTCCGCGGAATTCAGGCCCTGATCGCCGAGAGGGCCGGGGCCTCGGTTTATCCATTCAGGCTCGAAGTGGCCGTCGCTAGTGGTTTTTCCGTCCACGCCGACTAATCGGTAGCCGTTGTCGATAATGTGGTCCATCATGCGTGCGAAGGCGGAGGCGATGCGCGCCTTTTCGTTTTCGTCGGCGCAAAGGTCGTAATATATCGGCAGACCGAACGCATGTCCCACCACCTCGTCCACGCTGGTGTCGTTTTTCCAGCAGAGGGACTTGTCGGGAAGAAAATGCCAGTTGTGAGGATCGGAGCCGGGGCATCGTTCCGGTGGCAGGACGCTGCGCGCGGGCAGTCCGCCGAACTCGTCGGGAGAGACGGTCAGAAGAAGCAGCATAGCTTCAAGAGAGCGACGGGCGTTAGCTAGAGCGTGCGGATCGCCCGTCGCCGAATATCTGAAGCATTCGGCGGCAAGATACATCTCCGTCCATTGCCCGTCGTTGTCATCGTCGGTGAGGAAAAAAGAGTTTACGTCGCCGGGCGAGCGAAGCGGAGAATCAGTGATGAAGCCGTCGCGGTTGTGGCGCGCCTGCATTATTTCGCTGAACAAGAGAGCCTTCTGTTCGAGAGTCATTTCGCGCTGCTCTATCCGTCCAAGGCCGCCGTCCGTGTTGACGATGACAGAGCGCCCGTCGGCGGAGACGGAGAGAGCCGACACGTTGTCGCCGGGGAGCCATCTGCGGCCAGCAAAATATCTCCAGCCACTGCCGTCGAAGCGGATTACACCCCGCGCGGTTCCCGTCCAGAAAACGCCGTCCGGCCCGAAATCCACGCATGCGATATCTTCGTAAGGAAGCCCCTGCTTTCCGGTTATCGTTTTGGTGGAACCGTCGGGAAAAGAGACGATTATCCCGGCGGAGGAAGCGGCCCAAATCGAGCCGTCAGGCGCGGCGGCGGATTTCTTGCAACCAATCGAATCGGCTGTCGTGTCGCCGCTCGCGGCTCCTTTCGTCCATTGCAGGTACGAAGTGTCGATTAAAAAATCGATGTCTTTTTCGGCGTCGGCAAGAACGCCGGCGCAAAAAAACGCAATGATTATCGTTATCGCCATCGTGACGGTTATGCCATATTTTTTCATGCTGCAAGCCCTCCATGCCACATACGCAATGCGCAACATTAGTCATTCTTTGACAAACTTGAGCAACAGGCCCTCAGGCTCTGCGGAGAGGTTTGTTATATGGAACTGAGTATTCTCAGCCTCTACGAACTCGTGTTTGAGCAGATTCAGCATTGATCCTTCGGGGTCGACGCGAGTCCTTGTTCCAAGACCATAAAACGCATAAATATTTTCGGAGCCTTGAACATCGACGGCAATCCTTTCAAGGTCGTCGATGGAGAGATGAGGGATGGAGACGTATGGTTTGAGAGGGTCATAGGAGTCGGGCGCGGAAATGACGCGGGCTTCGCCTTCATAAAAAGCGTCGAACAGATTTGACAGGTACGGCGGATTCAGGATAATCACATCGCGAGAAGAGACGGTCGCGTTCAGTTGGCGTATCACATCGCGGGTGTCAGGCTCGTTTCTAGCGGAAGAGTAATAGAAGAACAGGGCGAAAGCGGGAAGAAGCGCAGAAGCAACAAGGGTGGCGCGACCGCGGAAAGCCCGTTCCAGCCCGGCGGCTACGCACAGATAGAACATGGGAGCGAGCATAAAATGGTATTTCGGAAAAAAATAAAGGCCGAATAACAGCATTAGAAGCCAGTTAAGCAGAATTGAGAAAACGGCGGCTGAAAACCAAAGCCGAATCAGTCTGTCTCGGAATAACCGGATCAGACCGGCCAGAGCCGCGGCGCTCCAGAGCGCAAACCAAAACCATTGCAGCGCGTGAACGCCCGGCAGAAAATGAGTCCCGGTGAATTCCCAGAAAACTTTAAATAAACCGCCGACTGGAAACGTGGAGAGATGCTCGGTCAAAGAGTGAAATCCGACGAATTCAAGTTGGCGGGAAGTCTGCCCTGAAAGCGAGCCGAGCCATGGTAGAAATAGAAGCAGAGAGAAGAACATCGCGGCAAACCAGCGCGCCGCCGCGCGACGGCGGGAGCCGACGGCGACGGCTTCCACCGCTATGTAGATTGTCATTCCAGCTAGGCATAGGATTCCGATGTAGAACGAATAAGCCAGCAAAGCGGCGGCGGCTCCAAGAGCCGCAATCCCTGAAAAAACCCGGCGTTCCGCCATGCGCGATTCCACGAAAATCACCAGCATAAACGCGAGACCGGCGAGAGTTCCGTATCTCAACTCCTGCGCGATGTTGACAGAGAACGGAGACAATGAATAAAGGATGAAGGCGGAGAGGGCTATTGCCGGGCCTGCTACGCGTTTTCCGACCGTATATAGAAGCGCTCCCGCGGCGCAACCGGCGAGGGCGGGGATGACGCGCAGAACAGTCGGGCTGGCTCCTATTGAAGAAAACGGATGAAGAAGCAGATAAAACAAAGGGGGATGGTTTTCCGCTGCGGATGCCCGCAGAATATCTGAAGGCGAAAGCCGGGATATTGTGAAACTGAACGCCTCGTCGATATTGAAAACGCGCGCGTCGAGCATAAAAACGCGCAACGCCGCGCAGAACAAAAAAACGGCGAGCGCCGCCATCCGCGTGTTTCGTTCGCCGGTTGTCATGCCGATATTATAGCGCCGTCGAAATACCGGGCTACACTGAATTGGAAAACGTTTGTTCGCGCGGTTATCAATTCGCCCATGGAGGAATCGGTTTCAAAGCTTCTTCCTTGGTGGCCGGGACAATAGTCGTGTATTCGTAAACCTGAGGATTCACGAGAATTTTGCTAAAGTTTCCGTTGAACGCGGCCGAAGCTGGCGGAATCACCCAGTATGAGTTGAGCACCGCGGCTTCTCCAAACCCGTGCCAGACTGTGTCGTACTTCAACTGTCCGCCTTCTCTTGTTCCAGAAAACTTCAGATAATAGTCTTCGCTCTTCTCGGTTTGAACGCTGAACATGGGGAGATAATATATCCTGTCCTGCTCCGTCCATTTGCCTTTGAGAAGAAACACTATCTCCGCGAGAAGTCCCAGAGGTTCGCCGCTCATAGGGAATGTCCTCGGAGCCACAGCCGGAGCATCCTCGTACTTTATCGAAATCACTCTATTGGTCCAATCGTAATAGGCGGTTTTGTTTATTCTTACGGATGAAGGCGGCGCGTAGGATTTTGCTCCGCTTGAGTACAACGACCAGAACTGTGTAAGGAATCTGGCGTTGCTCTCAATGTGTGTGCGCATAACTCTTCCGGTCGAGTGGTGAAATGTTTCAGACACTATGGTCTCGGTTTTTTGAAGATTCATATCATGATAGTTCTGCTCTGTGCGGCTGATCATGGTGACAACTTGATTGCCTGCCGGGTCCGTCTCGAACTTGTGGATGATATAGCCGTATCTGAAAGTCCCCGACCTCGGATCTGTGACTGACACAGTAAAATACTGCTCCTGCGGATTCAGCTTGACAGGGGCAAGCATTTGCGGAGTTATCCTTAAAGCGCCCCTGAGTTCCGGTTTCACGTATCCAAGGGATCGGGGGTCGGACTGGGCGAAGGCGCGCGAGGCGAAACAAGCCAGAGCCGCCGCCACAACCATCGCCACAAAGATTTTTTTCGTTTCGCGTTTCATCGCCGACATTTTAACACAACCCCGGGCAAGATGTAAAAGAGGGAACGCGGGAAATCATTCCGGCCCCGTGATCCCTTCCGCCCGTTTTGGCTTCATTATGGAGACGCGTCGTTTTTTGGATTATAATTCCGCCGTAAAACGTATGAAAGGACGAGCGCGATGCAGGACGACCCGATAAGACCAAAAGAGAAGTTCCTGATGTTCGGAGCTCCCGCGATAGAGGACGACGAGATCGAGGAAGTTGTGGCCAGCATGAAAAGCGGCTGGCTCGGCACAGGCCCCAAGACCGCCCGCTTCGAGGATGACTTCAAGAGCTACAAGGGCGCGCGGCACGCCGTCGCCGTCAACTCATGCACAGCCGCTCTTCACCTGAGCATGCTCGCTTCCGGGCTTCAGCCCGGAGACGAGGTAATCACCACCGCAATGACGTTCTGCGCCACCGTCAACGCCATTATCCACTCGAAGGCCGTTCCGGTCATTGCGGATATCGACCCGGCGACGATGAATATCGACTGCGCCCATGTCGAGAAACTGATAACAAAAAAAACCAGAGCCATCCTTCCCGTGCATTTCGCCGGAAGGCCATGCGATATGGACGCGCTGTCGGCTATGTGCGAAAAACACCGGTTGAAACTCATCGAGGACTGCGCGCACGCCATCGAGACCAGATACAAAGGGCGGGAGGCCGGAACGTTCGGCGATTTCGGTTGCTTCAGTTTTTACGTGACCAAGAACATCGTCACGGGGGAAGGCGGCATGATTCTCGCAAGCCGCGAGGAAGACGCCGCGTGCCTCAAGACTCTCGCCCTTCACGGCATGTCCAAGGACGCATGGAAACGCTTCGGCGACGAAGGATTCAAACACTATCAGGTCGTGGAAGCCGGCTTCAAATACAACATGATGGACATTCAGGCGGCTATCGGCATCCATCAGTTGAAACGCATCGGGAAATACTGGGAACGCAGGCGCGAAATATGGAACCGTTACAACGACGCTTTCAGTTCGCTGCCAGTGGAGATTCCTGCGGATCCTGAACCTGACACCAGACACGCTTATCATCTCTATACAATTCTTATTAATGAAAACGCGTCGGGCGTGAGCCGAGACTCCTTCCTCAACGCGATGACCGCCGAGAACATCGGCGTCGGCGTGCATTACATGAGCATTCCGGAGCATCCGTTCTATCAGAAAACATACGGATGGAAACCGGAGGACTACCCTGCGGCCATGAGCGCCGGAAGAAGAACGGTCAGTCTGCCTCTCTCGGCAAAGCTCACGGACTCCGATGTCGAGGACGTTATCGCCGCAGTGAGAAAAAGCCTGAAAATGTGACGCCGCGCAGGCGGACGGAGAATAAAGGATGTCTGCTGCTGAACATGAGATAAAAACGCTTGACGTCGGTTGCGGGACAAGCAAGGAGCCCGGTTCCGTCGGGATGGACCGCGTGGCGTCGGTGCGCCCGGACGTGCTGCACGATATAGACAGTTTTCCGTGGCCTTTCGAGGACTGCTCTTTCGACAGAGTCCTGCTCAAGCACGTCATCGAGCATGTCTCGGATGTGGTCAAAACCATGGAAGAGATACACCGTGTCGGAAAAAACGGGGCGAAGGTTCTAATCATCACTCCTCACTACTCGTCGAGCAATTCATGGACCGACCCGACACACAAGCAGCATCTTGGGTTCTACACTTTTGAATTTTTCTGCGGCGGCGAAGGACGAATCGGCTTCTACACGGACGCCCGGTTCGAGATAGTTTCAAAGAAGCTCGATTTCTTCGGAAGATACCGGAGGCTGGGAATCGAATGGCTGGCGAACAAGATGCCGCGCTCATGGGAGAAATACCTCTGCCACATCTTCCCGGCGAGGAACATGACAATTCAAATGCGGGTAATCAAATGAAAGACTCAAAGAAAATAAAGCTCGATTGTTGCGTGGACATGCCGGACAAAGCGAAGAACGTAAAAGCGTTCCTCGTGATGGAGATAATGGAGAAAGCGCAGGAGATGGAGCGGGCGGGCGCGGATGTCATCCATCTGGAGGTGGGCGAGCCGGATTTCGACACGCCTGCGGCGGTGGTCGAGGCGGCGAAAAACGCCCTCGGCGGCGGAAAAACCCACTACACCCACAGCATGGGATTAATGGAACTGCGCGAAGCCATCGCCGCGCACTACGACAAAAACTACGGCGTCGATATCAACCCGGACTGTATAATCGTCACTTCCGGGACATCCGCTGCGATGAGCTTGGTCTTCTCGGTTTTAATCAAGCCCGGTTCTGAAGTTATGATAACCGACCCGCATTACGCTTGCTATCCGAACTTCATAAGGTTCGCCGACGGAGTCCCCGCGATGGTTCCCGCCGACGAGCGGGACGGTTTCCAGTTCAGGACGGAAGCGCTGAAAGAGCGGATAAACAGCAAAACATGCGGAGTATTAATCAACTCGCCGTCGAACCCGGCGGGAACAATCATCAACGAGCGCGGGCTTAAAGACATAGCGGAACTCGGCATACCGGCGATATCCGACGAAATCTATCACGGGCTTGAGTACGGGGGCGATAAAGCGCGCTCGATTCTGGAATATACGGACAACGCGTTTGTGATAAACGGGTTTTCAAAGCTGTACGCGATGACGGGCTGGCGGGTCGGATACGTAATCGGGCCGAAGGAATGCGTGCGCGTGATGCAGAAACTTCAGCAGAACTTTTTCATATCTGCTAACTCGTTCGTTCAGTGGGGCGCGATAGCCGCGCTCGAACAGACTGCCGAAGACGTCAGGCTCATGGTCGAAACTTACGACAAGCGCCGCAGGTTCATGCTCTCGGAACTGAAGGACATGGGATTCGATATCCCGGTGGACCCGACAGGCGCTTTTTATATTATGGTCAACATGAAACATATCGATCCTGATTCTTATAAGCTAGCGTTCGAGATTCTGGAGAAAGCGCGCGTGGCGGTCACCCCGGGGATTGATTTCGGCTACGGCGGCGAAGGCTTCATAAGGTTCTGCTACGCCAACTCGATAGAAAACATCGCCGAGGGGATGAGGCGGCTGCGAGGGTTCCTCGGTGAAAAGGCCGGCTCCTGATGCCAATAGGTTTCGACCCCGGCGAGATTTCCCCCGAATTCCTGAAAAAGTATTACGCTGACTCGAAGGGGATGCCGTGGCAGGCCCCTAAAGAAGAGTTCCTCCGGGACCCCGCCAACAGACTTAGAGTTGAAATACTAGTCGAGGAAATCTGCGCGACGGCTCCCTCGACGGCGCTCGACGCAGGATGCGGAGCGGGCGTCATCGCGTCCTTAATCGCGGAAAAACTGCCTAGCTGTTCGGTTTCCGGCATAGACGTCGCGCCTCTTGCGCGCCCGGTTCCCGGTGTGGATTTCAAGACGGCGGACATTGCCGCCCTGCCCTTCGGCGACAATTCTTTCGACGCGGTGGTATGCTCGGAAGTCCTTGAGCATCTTTTCGACCCGGCGGAGGCGGCCAGAGAAATCGCAAGAGTCCTCGCGCCCGGCGGGTCGGCCTTCATAACTGTCCCCAATCTTTTTTCGCTCGACTCAATAGATGGAGCGACGGGGGCGGTATCCGCGTTGTACCGAGCGGCATCGCGGGCGCGAGGCGGAGATAACGTTTCCACGCACACCACGCACATAACGCGTATGTCTCCTCGGCGATGGAAAAGATTGTTGGAAGTGAACGGGCTGTCCGTAGCAAGCGACGCCCCGGTGTATCTTTTTCCATACATCCCCTATTTCCTCAAGGTCGCAAAACGAGCGGAGTTTTCGCTTTTCGCTGCGGATTCTGTTGTGACGGCGTGGAGAGAGTTTGAAAAACGCGCGGGCAAGCTTCCTCTGCTCAAAATCGCAGGGCAATTTCATTTCTTCCGATGCGTAAAAAAAGAATTGAACTGACCGCCGAAGCGTGGAATCAGGAGAAATCGTTCGTCGGTCTAGCGACGAATCTGATTCTGAATTTGGGCGGGCGGGCAATCACGCACGTGACCGAGCAGTTCGGCATGAACCCGATATGCGGAGCGGCGATGAGATAGTTGAGCGGGTTGCGCTCGACAAGCTCCAAGAGAAGAGCGGCAAGAAAAAAGTTGTGCGCCACAGCCACGACGCGCTTGCAGGGCAGAGCGCCGAGAGTGTCCAGACAGTATCCGGCGCGCCCCATCAAATCCGCCCGCGACTCGAAGCCCGGCAGTCCGAACTTCGACCAGATATTGAACGCCACGCCCACCCCGACTTCCATCATCCTGTCGCGAATCGCCTTGCCGCCGGGGATGTTGTACATGGTCTGCGACATCTTATTTTCGGTTTTTAGGCCGCCGAGAGTGCCTTTCTCAATGTGAACTTCGCGAAGTTCTGGCATGAACTGAATCGGCATATTATGCATTTCCGCCAGCGGCTGGGCGGTGAGAGTGGAGCGGGTAAGTCCGCTCGAATAGAGCATATCCGGCTTGATGCGCCTAGCTTCAAACCATTCGGCGGCGGCGCGCGCCTGCATCTCGCCCAGTTCCGAGAGCGGGTTGTCAAGGAAACCCTCGTCGTTGACGCTCATCTCGTCGAAAGAGACGCCCGCCACGTTGTCGAGCGATTCTCCGTGCCTCACAAAGTACAGTTCCGTCGCCATTGTCGAACCTCGCAGGATGTAAGGCGGAAAAAGCGGAACGGTTGCTCCGCAGGCCGCCGAAAATTCAAAGCTCGTAGTTGATGTTTATGATTTCAAGCCGCAAGAGCCGTCCGAAGTTCTCCAGCGCGCCGCCCAAATCGTCGAATATCCTGAACCTGTTGTCTATCCCAAGCATGGAGAAAACGCTTCGGACGTTTTTCTGAGGATTGCACAATAGAAGAGAGCCGCCCCTTTTTTCTATCATGGAGGCGAGTTTGATAACAAGCCCGATCCCGGCGCTGTCGAGAAATTTCACCCTGTTGAAATCGAATATGAAATTTAGGCACATCTTGTCGAGAATCTCTTGGATGATTATCTCGAAGCTTGGGTCTTCGTGTCTGGCGAGATTGCCGCCGAACCTGACAAGAATGACCGGCGGCTCGTCGACTCGTGGAAGATTTCTATCCATGCTTTGGGCTGCCGCTCCGCGCGTTTATTTTATTTCGTATTTCTGGGGCGGCTTGTTTTTGTCGCGCACCCATTTTGCGATGTCCGACAATTTAAAGCGCACTAACTTCTCGTCCACCCTGACATGAGGTATGCGGCGGTACTGCACCCATTCGACAAGAGTGCGTTCGTCAACCTGTATCATCTTGCTCATCTCGGGAATGGAGTAGAGCCGCTCTTTGGGCGGTTCGTTCTTTTTGCGGGCCATCCCTTGTTCACCTCGCCGCGAGTGTTTTGGCTATTCTATCACCTAACGCGCCTCAGTTCAATGTCAAACGCTACGGATTCGTTTTTTCGCCCGGCGCGCGACGGTCTTTTCTAGCGCAAATCAGAATTCCATCATGAGCGGTGATCAGGTCGTAGTCATCCCTGACAAGTTTCTGTATGAAAGCGAAGAGTGGTTTCTGCGCGGCGGCGACCTCGTATTGCGGTTTGCCTTTTAACGCCGCCTCCATCCCTTCGGATAGAAGCGGGGCTTCGACGACAATCAGCTTGGGAGGATTTTCGGCTACTTCGTAAATGAATTCTCTTATTCGTTCGTCCGCGTATCCTTTAATGAAGAGCGGCTTGATGGTGGCGTGTCTGGTGGGAGCGGCGCGGCCCGAAAGCGCGTACACAAGCGCCGAATCGCTCCAGACCAGAACCCGCTCGTCCGGGGCCGCATTCCGCGCAACGAGTTCCGCGACGAATTTCTTGTGGAACCATTCCATCGGGTCGCCGCCCGGACGCGTCCAGCCTGAATTGCCGTGAGAATGGGCCGGGGCAACGGCATGGAACGCGACCGCCGAGAGACTTATCAGAAAAAAAAGGAGAGACGCGCGGCGGCGAATCGGGGGCGAGGACATCCGGCTCTCATCGAAAAGGCTCCCCGCTCCCAGCATGACTGTCGCCGGAAGCAGAAGAGATATGAACGACGACGGGGTTAAAAAGCCGGACACCGGGATTGCGGCTATCTCAAAAAACAACCATGCCGCGATGGCCTGTCTGAGATGAGCCGAACCGGGTTCATCCGCCACGCGCTTTGCGCCGGAAAAAAACAACAGAATAAGAGGCGAAACCAGCGCCGCGATTTTTACCGCGCACGAAAAGCAGAAATCGAGTCGCGGCAGCGCCCCGGCGGCGGCAATTACATGCAGGTTCGAGCCTAGCGCCTGCGCGAACGGAGCGGCTACCCCGGACGCGAACAACGCGATGGCGAGCGCCGCAGGCGGAACGATAAAACCGGCGATAGAAGCGCCCGCCCTGCCTCGAACGGCGATAAGCCCCACAACGACCAGAGCGGCTTCGCGCCCGACGAAACAGGCAGCCGCCCCCGCCGCTAGGCCCGAAGCGAACGCGGCTCTGAAACCGTCTTTTTTCGTCCTTTTCACGAGCGACAGAAAAAACAGAGCCGAGAACAAAGCCGCCCATGAGTGCGGCGAGTTAGGAGCGCCGAAGCTTGTCAGCGCCGCCGACGCCATAAAGAACCACAAAGCCGCCGTCCCTGCTCCTAAGGACGCCGCCCCTATGCCTTTCAATATAAAGAACACTGCCGCGCCCGCTCCCGCCAACCACAACAACTCCATCACTGTGGAAGTTATGAATGTCGGCCCGACAAGTTGAGCGAGGGCGTTTACGATAATCGTGCCCGGAAGGCGGTCGTACCACACATCCGCGTATGGAAGCCCCCCTTGCAGAAGACGTCCGGCGGCGTACAGGCTCAAGGATGATTCCGCATGCGCTATGTCTCCGGGGGACTCAAGTCGGAGTCCGGCTGCCACAAGCGCGCCGCAAAGGACGACTATCAGCGTCCTAGCGCCCGCGCTTAATGTCGATTTCATTCCATCCATTTCCGGCACCCGCTTATATCTGACATTATATAACATTAAGTAAAACCCGAATATTGTTGCCCTGCCGATTGGGTTTTGATATATTAAGTTTCAATGCAGTCTCATTAAAAAGATATCGGGAGCGTGAATATATGGTGAAGAGGAATCGCAAGGCGAACGGAATAAGAAGCGCTTCGGCGAAACTTGTGGTCGCGGCGCTAGCGATCGCGATGCTCGCCGGGTGTTCGGGCAAGCCCAAGAGCGACGACTCATCAGGCAAGCCTTTCCCAAAGCTTCAGCTTCTCTACAACATCTCGGAAAGCCACAAGCTAATTGCCGAAACCCTTCAACAGATGTGGAAAAAAGAGTTGGGCATACAGGTCGACCTAGCCAACGTCGAATGGAAAACATATCTTAAGTCTCTCCAATCTTTAGATTATCAGATAGCCCGCGCTGGCTGGATAGGCGACTACCCCGATCCGAACACGTTCCTCGACATGTTCGTCACCGACGGAGGAAACAACCAGACGGGATGGAGCAACGCTGAATACGACAGGCTGATAAAAGAGGCGTCGATGGAGGGAGACGCCGACGAACGCATGAAGATGTTCCACGACGCCGAAGAAATTCTGATGAAAGAAATGCCGATAATGCCGATTTATTTCTATGTGAATAAAAACCTCGTGAAGGACTTCGTCAAGGGAATGCATTTCAATATGCGCGACCTTCACATTCTCAAATATGTCTATCTTGAGAAAAATGGAAAAGTTCTGCCGCCACAGGAGCAGGTGTTCCACTTCAACCTTTCAGCCGAGCCGGAGACGCTCGACCCCGGACTGATGACTGGAAGCGTGGAGTTTACAATCTCGACGCAGATATTCGAGGGACTCGTGCAGTACGACCCGGACACTCTTGAACCCATTCCGGGAATGGCGGAAAGCTGGGAGGTCAACGACGAGCACACCGAATTCGTTTTCCATCTGCGCCGCGACGCCAAATGGACGAACGGCGACCCGGTTACGGCGGGCGACTTCGTTTATTCATGGAAAAGAGTTCTCGAACCGGAAACGACCGCCGAATACGCGTATCAACTCTTTTACATCAAAAACGCGAAAAAATACTATGACAAGGAAATTTCCGATTTCTCGCAGGTGGGATTGAAGGCGGTGGATGATTTCACGCTGAAGGTGACGCTTGATTCCCCGACACACTTCTGGCTCGACCTGCTCGCTTTCCACACCCTGATGCCGGTCAACAAAAACTGCGTCGAGAAATACAATGACAAATGGACGAGGCCGGAGAACATCGTGACCAACGGGCCGTTCAAGCTGACTGAATGGAAACCCAAAAGCAAACTCGTCATGGTGAAAAACCCCGGCTATTACGACGCCGCAAAAGTCCGCCTATCGAAACTGGTCGCGTACTCCGTCGAGGACAACATCACGGCGGTGAGCATGTTCGAGGCCGGACAGTCCTACTGGGTGAACACGATTCCGTTGCCGTACTCGGAGAAATATTCAAACGACCCGCAGGCGAAGAAGACGGATTTTCTTGCGGTCTATTATTACAGGTTCAACACGACGAAAGAGCCGCTGAACGATCCCCGCGTGCGCCGCGCGCTCAACCTTGCGATTAACAAAGATGAGTTGGTGAAGTTCGTGACGAAGTCTGGAGAGAAAACGGCGACGACGTTTGTGCCTCACATGCACATGAAGGACTACGAGCCGCCTCAAGGCGAGGACTATAATCCCGAAGAGGCGCGCCGACTCCTGCGGGAAGCGGGCTACGCTGTGAAGACCGGAAAATAAAGGAACGGATTCCGAGGACGAATGCTTAGATATGTCGCCCGGCGGCTGCTGACCGCCATCCCGGTCCTCTGGATCATCGTCACCATCACTTTTTTTATGATGCGTCTGGCGCCGGGCGGGCCTTTCTCCAGAGAGCGCGTCATGCCGATCGAAGTGCAGAAAATGATTGAGGAGCGCTATCACCTCGACGAGCCTCTTGTTAAACAATACTTCAGATACATGGGCAATTTGCTCAGGGGAGACCTCGGCCCTTCGTTCAGATACAAAGACAGGTCGGTAAACGAGATACTCGCCGCAGGGCTGCCGACCACTCTGCAACTGGGGTCTCTCGCGCTGCTGTTCGCGCTATTGGTGGGCATACCCGCCGGATGTTTGGCGGCCTTCCGCCAGAATTCCGCCGTTGACTATGCGGCGATGTCTTTTTCCATGGTCGGCGTCTCCGTGCCGAACTTCGTCGTCCTCTCCACGCTTATTTATTTCTTCGCCGTGAAGTTGAAGATTCTGACTGTCAGCGGCTGGGGACGCTGGGACCAGATGATATGCCCCGTTGTGGCTCTCGGCCTGATGTACAGCGCGTATATCGCCAGACTGTCCCGCGCGGGGATGCTCGAAGTTATCCGTCAGGACTTCATACGGACCGCGCGAGCGAAGGGACTGCCCGAGAGGCTGGTCATCATCCGGCACAGCATCAAGGCCGGACTGCTGCCTGTGGTTTCCTTCCTCGGCCCGGCGGGAGCCGCCATTCTCACCGGCTCGCTTATCATAGAGACCATCTCAGGCGTTCCCGGCATAGGCCGCGAGTTCGTCAACTCCGCGCTGAACCGGGACTACACTCTTACCATTGGCACGGTGATTCTATACAGCGGATTTCTGATTATATTCAATCTTGCGGTGGATATCGTTTACGCATTTCTGGATCCGAGAATTGTTTACGAATGACAACTGGGCGAGGGCGACGAAGCCCCGGTCTTAAAAAGACATGACGAACGATAATGAAAAAACCAGAGCGGCGGCGGACATCCAGCCGGTGAAAGGCACGAGCCTCTGGAAGGACGCGTGGCGTAGGCTGTTGAAAAACAGAATGGCGGTGGCGGGCGGCGCGCTGCTGATACTCATCGCCTGCGCGGCGATCCTCGCTCCTGCCCTCACCCCATACGCTTTCGACGAGATACACCTTTCCGACGGCAACCATCCGCCATCGCGGGAATATCCTCTGGGAGCCGACCATCTCGGACGCGACCTTCTGACCAGAATCCTGTACGGCGGACGCGTTTCTCTGGCGGTGGGCATCGTCGCCACTTTCGTCAGCATCATAATCGGCGTCAGCTACGGGGCAGCCGCCGGATACCTCGGCGGCCGCGCGGACAACATAATGATGCGCTTTGTCGACATCCTTTACGGCCTGCCTTTCATGTTTCTTGTCATCCTGATGATGGTGATATTCCACAACGCCCCGGCGGAAAAGAAACTTTACCTGCTGTTCATCGGGCTTGGCGCGGTGCAGTGGCTGACGATGAGCCGCATAACAAGAGGCCAGACTCTTTCTATAAAAACGAAAGAGTACATACTAGCCGCGCGCACTTCAGGCGCCGGCGTGTTCCGGATCATCTCCCGGCATGTCATCCCGAACCTGCTCGGCCCAGTGATTGTTTACGCGACCCTGACCGTCCCGGCGGTTATGCTCGAGGAAGCGTTCCTGAGTTTCCTCGGCCTCGGCGTTCAGGCCCCGATGGCAAGCTGGGGGTCTCTCGCTTCCGACGGTCGGCAATCGCTGGACACCTATCCATGGCAGATGATTTTTCCGGGACTCGCTCTCGCGATAACCCTGTTCTCCCTCAACTTTCTGGGAGACGGCCTGAGAGACGCGCTCGACCCGCAGATGAAAGACCAGAAATAACGACTCGGAAGAACAATTAATATGGCCGAACCGGTACTGTCAGTTCAAAACCTCGTCACCAGATTCCACACGGCGGACGGAGTGGTGCGCGCGGTGGACGGAGTTTCGTTCGACCTCATGCCGGGCGGCTCGCTAGGCATTGTCGGCGAAAGCGGCTGCGGAAAAAGCGTCACCCACCTCTCCTTCCTCGGACTCATCCCCCAGCCTCCCGGGAAAATCGAGGGCGGCAAGGCGCTGTTCAAGGGCAAAAACCTGCTAGCGATGAAACCGGGAGAGTTGCGCAAAGTCCGAGGCAACGACATCGCGGTGATTTTTCAAGACCCTATGACTTCGCTAAACCCTGTGCTGAAAATAAGCCTCCAGATGACAGAAGGCATGATGATTCACAAAGGAGCGTCGAGAGCGGAAGCGGAGGCGCGCGCGCTTGAACTGCTGCGCGCCGTCGGCATTCCTTCTCCTGAAAAAAGATTCCACGACTACCCGCACCAGTTCAGCGGAGGGATGCGGCAGCGAGTGATGATAGCTATGGCCCTGATGTGCGAGCCTGCCGCGCTCATCGCCGACGAGCCGACTACGGCGCTCGATGTGACCATTCAGGCGCAAATCCTCGAACTCATCCAGAAAATGAGAAAAGAGACTGGCGTGGCAGTCATCCTCATCACCCATGACTTGGGCGTGGTGGCTAGCGTGTGCGAGGACATTCTGGTGATGTACGCGGGGCGAGTAGTGGAAAGCGCCGCGACCGGCCCCCTCTTCGCGCGTCCTCTTCATCCTTACACCTTCAGCCTGCTCCGCTCCATCCCCCGGCTGGACGCGGAACGAAAAGAGCGCCTCTTCTCCATTCCCGGACTGCCTCCCGACCTCATTCACAACCCGCCGGGATGCAATTTCAATCCGCGTTGCCCGTTCGCGGTGAAACGCTGCTTCAGCGAAGAACCGCCCCTGACGGAGATCGAACCCGGAAGAAAAGTCGCCTGCTGGGTGGATATCGAATCGAAAAAGGAGCGCGCCACATGAGTGTGTCTCCTCTGCTATCGCTCCGTGACGTCAAAGTCCACTTCCCAATCCGGACGGGCTTCATCCGACGCAGAATAACAGGCTTCATCCGCGCTGTGAACGGCGTCTCTTTCGATATTGAAAAAGGGGAAACCCTCGGACTGGTCGGAGAAAGCGGATGCGGAAAAACCACCGCTGCCAAGGCCATCCTCGGTCTTGAAAAAACGGCGGCGGGAGAAATCACTTTCGACGGAAAGAACATCGCAGGACTACGCGGCGAAAATCTCCGCATGATTTACAAAGACCTTCAGGTGATTTATCAGGACCCGTACGCGTCTCTGAACCCGCGCATGACAGTGCTCCAGATAGTCACCGAGCCTCTCGCTTGTTTCAATGTAATGAACGCGCGGGAAAGGCAGGCCCGCGCCGAGGAACTTCTAGAAACCGTCGGGCTTGACCCGCGCTACATAAGGAGATATCCACACGAGTTCAGCGGCGGCCAGCGGCAGCGCATCGGCATCGCCCGCGCGCTCGCTCTCAATCCCTCGCTGATTATCTGCGACGAGCCGGTGAGCGCTCTGGACGTCTCCATCCGCGCGCAGATAATAAACCTGCTCGAAGACCTGCAAAACAAATACCACTTCAGCTATCTTTTTATTGCTCACGACCTCAGCGTAGTGCGGCACATCAGCAACCGCGTCGCCGTCATGTATCTTGGCAAAATCGTAGAAATAGCCGACTCGAAGGACATCTACGCGTCGCCCGCTCACCCGTACACGAAAGCTCTTCTCTCCGCCATACCGATACCCGACCCGGAAGTGGAGGCAAAGCGGCGGCGCATCATCCTTACAGGAGACGTCCCCGGGCCGGATTCAGAAATTCCCGGATGCGCGTTCGCGTCCCGCTGCCCGGTCAAGATCGACCGTTGCGAAAAGGAATCCCCCGCGCTCCGAGAAATCGCCCCCGGCCACTCGGCCTCATGCTTCCTCGCATAAATGCTAATATCGAATTAGGGTTGAATCTTTTGATATCTTGGCGTTTCGAATCGGATATCGCCGCTTGAACTTTGCGCGGTCAGATGTTGAGGATTTTCTCCGCCAGCGCGCGAAGGCTTTCGGAACCGGACAACAGCGAGTCCGCCTCCTCGTCTATCTCAAGAATCTCGTCGGAAGTCAGTATCTCTTTGCACTTGTCCATTATCTCTTCCATTTCCTCCTCGTACGGCAACGCGCTGTCGAGTATCCGGAAACAAAGATAGATGATTCTGATGTCAGCTCTCGAAATTGCCATTGAACCCGCTCCCTCCGCGTCATCCGGCGCAGAAAGATTGTATCATGCCGACGAAAATATTTGAAGTCCGGCCCGCTTAAAGATTGACCCGCATTTCTAGCAATGAGGATTAAGAAAAAAGCCGCCTATTCATATCAAGCTATTTAGAATGCTCTTGATCCTGAAGACCGCCGCCGGAGTCGGCCGCTAAATTTTTCCGGGACTCCACTCGAAGTTCATTCCGTCCATCGCGCCCAGACCGCCGAGGAGCCCGGTCAGCCCTCCCATGATCGTGGAAAACGCGAACAGCGCGATGCCCAAACAGAACGCGACGAGCGCCGCGATGAACAATGACCGGTTCGTGTTCGACACGTCCAGCGCCGCCTCTGTGTTTCCGGCTATCGCCAGAGCCCTAATCTTCGACGCGTTCACCATTATCACTATTCCCAGAACAAGCGTTACTGGGAACATAAAGTTCAGAGCGCAGCAACACATGAGAGAAAAGATTGTCATAAGCGTTCCGTGCGCCATGTAGTCGGGAATTCCCACGCTTCTGAAATCAAGCCGGCGGTATGCGCGCGAGGGAGCCGCATTTGCATAGTAACCGCCGGGAGCCGCGCCAGCTCCGGGCGCGGTCTGCCCCTCGGGCGGAACCGCCCCGCCAGTTTCCTGCGCCATTGCGGAAAGCCTCGCGCCGCACGCGTAGCAGAACCGCGACTCATCCGCGTTCATCTTCCCGCATTCCGAGCAGTACATGGAATTTCCTCCGTTCGCGGCGACGAATCGCCCTGCTTTTTATTATATCCCTTTGCGCCGCGCTGGGAAAGCTTTGCCGCGGCAGCAACCGCCGCGTTTCATTTCATCTTGCGCGGTTTCTTTTTCTTTGCCGCAGGAGCGGCTTGCTTTTTCGCGCCGCTCGGGATTCTTTTCGCCCTCGCGTGACTCTTTGCCATCTCCGCCGCGATTCCGGCTATCTCCTGTCTAAGACTCTCCGGCGCGAGCGCTTCGGCTCCTTCCCCCCAACTCATTATCCAACGACGGATTTCCAGTGTGCCGGCAACTTTTGTTTTAAATATTATTGAGCCGTCTTCCAGTTTGATGATTTCCTGTTCGGGCTGCCAGCGGTGCTCTTCAATCAATGGAGCCAGCTTGGGAGAAAACAAAACCTCCACGTCCGTCTCCGCGCCCTGAAAAACCGCCCAGCTTCTTCTCACATGGTCCTCGATTGAAAACCCTTCCGGATATTCGAACTTTTCCCCGGTCGCCTCTATGTCCTTCATCCTGTTCACTCGGAATGTGCGGACTTCGCCCCTGCTATGGCATCCGCCCAACACATACCATGAATTGCCTCTGAAGATCAGGCCGTACGGGTCAATCTTCCGACGCGTGGTCTTGCCGCTGCTGTAGGAGTAGTACGAACACTCGATGGTCGATCGCGACGCAACCGCCTCGTTCATCGCTTTGAGCGCGTGGTTAAGCTCCGAGCTGCCCTTGCCTCGAACGCTCACTTTGCCTTCGAGAGCCATAACCATCCGCCGGGATTCTTCAGGGAGAAGTTCGAGCAGTTTTGCCGCCGCCCCGCGCGCCAGCTTCGAATACACGTCGTCCTTCTGCCCTTCGAGCATGGTTCCGCACATGACAAGCGCGAGCGCCTCGTCTATCGTGAGCCGCACGGGAGGCAGCGCGCTCATGCTCAGATACGAATAACCTTTTCCGTTGTACACAAGAGGGATATTGGCCGCGTTCAGTTCGTTCAGGTCGTCGTACAACCTTTTCTCGGATATCTCGAAATATTTGGCGAGTTTCTTCGGCCCCCAGTCAGGGTGATATTTGATGACGGTGAGAAGCTCAAGAAGCCTTGCGAGTCTGAGGTGTTTCGCCATGCGTCCTCCCGCGCCGCCGCGCGCGGCGCGAATCAGTATACCTCGAACCTGAAGAATTTCGAATCGCCCTCTTCGCTCTCGTTTTCGCCGGAACCGGAAGTGAATGTTATTTTAACATGCGGCCCGGCGGCTATAGACCTTCCTCTGTCGTCACGCTCGTATGTCGCTCGGGCGTCCGCCTTGCTCGCGGCCATGTCCGCAGCCTCGGCGATAGTCACCCTCGTTATCGTGTGAATAGATATTCTTTTGTCGGCAATTTCCGGCGCGCATTCGAAGTCCACGTTCGGAGCTTTTTCGCTCCACGCTTCGAGCATGTCGCCAACCCTCGCTCCGTCTACCGACATCGGGGCCAGCATCGCGTTCAAACCGGACGGCCTCAACTGAAAAAAAGCGACCGCCATCCAAAAACCCGCAAACAGGGCCATGCGGCGGGACGCCTTGCGGCTCCCTCTGAATCTGACGTCGAAAAGAAGTCTAATCGCGAACACGACGGGAAGGAGGATGAACAACGCCAGAGCGGCGTTGCTGTACGGCATCCACGCGGCGGCTGTCCCAAGCCCCGCACCGGCGATTAACGCTATCAGAGAATCCATCGCGGTTCCCCCCTCGCCGCCGCCGCGAAGAGCCTGCGGCTCGCCTTTCCCTAAAATCCCCGCAACTCTTCCAAGTTCGTTCTGGCCATCGCGCCCACTTCCCCGAACGGAGCTATCTCTAGAATCTTCCGGAACGCCTCTTCCGCTTTCCGGCTCTCCCCCAACTGCCTGTACAACATGCCCAGATTCATGTGGGCGGGCACAAAATATTCGCTCATCTCTATTATCTTCTTGTATCCGAGTTCCGCTTCCTGCAACAACCCCGTCTCGTGCTTCTTTGCGGTTTCCTCGTACATATCGAGGATCACGTTTCCGACTTCCATTTCGAAAAACCTGTCTATGCCGACATTTATGAGGAGAGTCGCGATCGGAGCGAAGATGAACCCGGCGGTGGTGAGGGCGACAGCCGTGGCGATCGGCACATCCACCAGCGTGCGCCCGTTGCTCTTGATTCTCACGCGCGTCAGGTTCGTCTGCCTCACAAGCTCTCTGAGCAAGTTCTGTATCTGCCTGCCGCTGACCTCGTAAACATCCGCCGCGTACGCGTTAAAATCGCCCGTCTGATTCCTGAAATTGCTTAGCGTCTTGTCGTAGTCGCTTCTGGATTCGGGACGCGACAGTATGTTGTACGCGCGGTTCACTTCCCGGAACGCCTTCTCGTCGCCGTTCCCGGTGTCGGGGTGTAGCTGTTTGGCAAGCCTGTAATACGCTTTTTTTATCTCGTCGGCCCCGGCCGTTTCCGGCACGCCGAGAATTTCATAGAAGTTATCCATCTTAAATTATCCCGCAAGAGAGCGCGAGCCTTCCCTGTCTGATTTAACTGGAGGATTCTTTCATCAGTTCGTCGGCGCCCGCCGGCGGGACAGCCTTTTTCCTGCGTTTTTCAAACAGCAGGATTACGATCCAGTAAGGCGCGAGCACGGCCAGCGTCGCCAAGCCTGTCGCCCACTCCCTGCCCGCCACCGGCATCACAGGGGGAAGCGCGAACAGCACGAGAGCCACCGGAATAACCGCCGCCGCCGCCGGTTCGTAAAACGCGCTCCATGGAAACTTCAGTCCGAACACTCTGACCGCCATCACGAAACACACCGCGCATCCGATCCACACCGGCCCTATGAATCCGGCCATAGGCCACAGTATGTTCCTCGTGTACGACAGCGCCGTTATCGACACCGTCATCGCAACCACCACCGCCACTAGTATGACCGCAGGTATCTGCGGTCTCTTCAGTCCTGTAAACATGTTGATGAGCACAAACAGAAGCGCAAGCCCGGAGCCGCCTATTACGCCGAGAACGCCTAGCGGGTGCATGACTTCGGCGGGGAACTCCTTGCCGTTCATTATCTCGATCAGCGGGCCGATGATCACTCCGAACAGAGCTATAAAGCATCCGATTATGGCCATCGACTGAGACATCGCTGAAGTGTAGTAGTGCTGCATCAGATCGCGCCTGCCCCTGTCTTCCGCTTCCGACATCGCAGGAATCACCGCCACGGCAATGCCGGTGATCAACATCGGGGCAAGCCCGTAAATGAGCGCGTTTCCGAAATGCCCGATAGCCGCTTCGCAGCTTTTCGATGCGGTTTCATAAACACAATTGCGCGCAGAACTGAAAAGCGGCCCTCTCATTCCCTCAAACGGCAGCCCGTTCATCCCGACCACGCGCACTATTATCGTCGTCAGGTTCTGAGCCAGAGTCATGCTGAAAAAAGCCACCGCCGTGATTCCGCCGAACTTTAATATCCGACCATACAACCCGTGCGCGGACTTGAACGCGATCAGCCTCTTAACCGGAACCAGCCCGGTTTTTCCCACCACGTACAACGCCACGCCCAACGCTATGAGATGCCCTATCCCGACTCCCGCCACCGCGCCTACGACATCCCATCTGTCCGCGCCCGGCATCGTCCTGTGCGCCGCGACTATCAGCGCCGTCGACGCCGCGAATATCCCTATCGGATACACTATATTGCCGATTGTCATTAAATCGAGGCGCTGGAATCCGTTCAGAATTCCGTTCACCCCCCAGAACAGAGCCATGAAGGCTATCGTTATCATGAACACGATCGTCAAAGCCGCGGCGAAAGCGCTCATAGCGCCGGTCGACGCCGCAAGCAGAGAGGCCGCCGTCGAGACCGCCACCACTCCCAACGCGACCACGAACATCAGCCGGCAGCCGTCCGTCATGAATTTCAACGATTCGTCGAATTCATTTTCATAATGCTTCGACACGAAAGTGACTATAGTCTGCGGGATGCCTAGCGCAATCAGAGTCGCCACCGCGTACGCCGCCTGAAACAGCGGGGAAAACAGCCCCATGCCCTGTTCTCCCAGAAGCCTCGGCGTGACAGCCATCCACATGGCCTGAAACACCCCTCCCGCCAGAAACCCGGCCATCGCCACTATCCCGCCCGCGTTGAACCGTTTCTTCTTTTCCTCGTCCGTCGTCCCCGCGCTGAACACATCTCCGCGCTTTTTCTTTTTCGCCTCTTCGGCCATCGGTTTACCGCCCGCGTTTAATTTGAACGTACCGCACAGGCAATAAGTCTACCACCATACGGAGGAATAATGGAAGAGGCGCGCGCGTCCGGCTCCCTGCGCCCCGGCGTTTGCCTTTTCCGCATCCGCGATTAAAATGATTCCACAAGATTTGGAGGCGCGAAAATGATTCCTGTTGTTTCTTTTGTTGGAGACTCGAACACTGGCAAAACATCTCTTGTCGAGAAGATTGTCGCGGAACTCTCATCGCGCGGATACAAAGTGGGAACGGCAAAATTCACGCGTTGCGACTTCGATCCGGACACAGAGGGAAAGGACACTTTCAGGCACACTGCCGCCGGCGCTTACGCCACCGCGCTCGTCGCCCCCCGGAAAACCGTCCTTTTCATTCCATCCGAACCCGCCCCCTCGCTCGATGAAATCGTTTATCAGTATTTCACCCTAGCAGATATAGTAATCGTCGAAGGCGGCAAGGAGCAGGAATGCGATAAAATCTGGGTCAAAGGAGACAGCCCGGAACCAAGAGGCTTTGACGCTGAAGACATGATAGCCGTCGCCGCTCCCTCGGAATTCGAAGCAGGCGTCCCAGTCTTTGACCGCGACGACGCCAAGGGCATCTCCGACTTCATTCAGGACAGATATCTCAAAAACGTTTCGCGCAGCGAAGTGCGCGTCTGGATAGACGGAAAATTCCTTCCCGTGAAACCTTTTGTCAAGGCTTTCATCGGCCAGACCGTCAAGGGAATGCTGTCCTCGCTTAAAGGCGGAAAAAAGGGAGAGCGCATCCACATAAAAATCGGGCGTTGAGCACGCCGAACGGCAAAATCGGCGGCGAAACATTCTTGCTCTCCGGGTATTGATAAAATCAGCGCGTCGTTTATACTGATTACGGCTCGGAATCGAAAAAGGGCGGCCACCGCGCGGCCCGCAAATATGAGAGGAGAAATACAATGGCTCACAAAATCACAGATGACTGCGTTGCCTGCGGAGCCTGCATGGCGGAATGCCCTGTCGAGGCCATCAGCGAGGGCGATGAGATTTACAAAATCGACCCCGAAACCTGCACCGACTGCGGCTCCTGCGTTGAAGTCTGCCCGAACGACGCCATAGTCGCCGGCTGACAACTCAGTATCGAACATACCGCCCGGCGGTCGCCTTAGCGCCCGCCGGGCTTGTTTTTTGTCCCGCATCCCGCCACGCAAGATAGACTTTTTTTCTAAATAAATATATCATCGCCATTATAAGGGGGGCCGCCATGTTCATTGACGAATTGAAAGAAATCGAAAGTCTTTACGAAGAAGGCTCCGTGCCTGAGCCGGAAGAACTTGAAGGGGAATTCTATGTCGTCGTGCCGTGGTTCCCGTGGTTCTCGCTCGAACTGCTCAAGCACAGGAAATCCGCGGACATCGCCGGAGACGGGGAAAATCTCATCCTCGATGGCATAAGCTTCGGCAAATTCAGGCTTGAGAAAGGCTCGGACTCGCTCCTCATCGATTATGACCAGTCCGAAAACAGCGTTGTAATGCGCGGCGTGGTGGACCGGCTGCGCCGTCTGCCCGACGGCAGACTCATAGGCAAGCTGTACTACAAGCTTTTCGGCCAAGAGATTTTTTTGATGTTCTTTGAGATGCGCAAGAAGTGACGCGGCGTCACGGCGCGGCGGCGGACAGCGTTTCCTTGATGTTCTTCACCACGTCGAGCGGGTTTTCGCCGTCTCGCGGGAACACCTCCGCTATTATCAGAGGCCGCCGCGACGGCGTCCTTGCGGACGCATATCCGCCCGCGTCGAGAGCCGCCAGAAATGCCGCCAATTCCTCTGCCCCTATTTCCCCTCCCTCAATTCCGAACGGAGGGTGTTTGTCCCCGTACAAAGGATGCGCGGCGTCCTTTATCACGCAGTTGCCGACATGCGCGTGTTGAAGAAACGGACGGCATCGCGATACCGCCCCCTGCGCCGTCTCTCCCATCAGCGGCAGATGGCTCAAGTCCAGTGTCAGCGAAAAATTCGGATGGTCTTTAACCACCCTCCGCGCTATCAGCGCGGCGTCCGCTGAAGACCCTATTATTCTCTTTTTATCAATTTTAGAATCGAAAAGCTCCAACGAAACGACTAGCGGCTTCTGTGGTCGGGCTTCCCGGCAGAAAGCGCATAACTCCCCGATTGAATCCACCAGAAACCTGAAAGCTTCGCCCTTCAACTCGGCGGCTACATTCGGACCGCCGCAGAACACGAGCGTCTTCGCCCCGTAATCCATCGCGTCGTCCGCAAGCTGCTTCAAACGCGACACCGCCCTCGTTCGCTCCGCCTCGTCTCTGGAATTAATATTTAAGTTTTCCGCGAATATTTCCGGCCCGCAACCATACGCTATCTCTTTGCCGCTTTCCTCCGCCGCCCTCCTGACCTTCTTGCGGTATTCAGGCGTCTTAATCCACCCGGCCTCGACCGCGTCGAAAAATGGGTCCGCCAAAATCCCCCTGCACCTCTCCACTCCCTCCGCGGTCTCTCCGGCCCGCGCGGGAAACGCCACCGGGTTCATCGCTATTCCCCAGTAATACTTGTTCCCCTTCATTCAGTCAGAGCCTCCGCGCGCCCGCCTACTTCGCCGTCTTCGCCTTCGCGTTGTGTTCTTTCCGCTCTTTGTCCCATCCCAGCGAGTCCTTCAGCTTCTTAATCTCCAGCGTCCGCGCCAAGTCCTCTTTTTTGTATTCCACGAAATGGCCCTTCAGCGCGGTGAACATAAAGTGGAATCTCGCGAAATCCCTGTCCTTGTGCGCCCCGAGCAGAATCTTGGTCGTCTTCGACGAAAGCTCAGGCGGGAATCCCTTCTTGTATCCGAATATCCAGTTGCTCTGGTACGTCGTGCAATATATCTGCCTATATGGAATCCCGGACGATTGAGACGCTTTATCCACCGAACCCGGAGCTCCGCCGCCAATGAGAAGCAGATGCTTCGGAACCGCGAACACCTCAAAATTTCCCGCCCTCAAAGAATCGATTAGAATCGTCATCGGGCTTGTGCCCACATATTTAACTTCCTTGTAGAATGACGCCAGCGGCTCCTTAATGCCGTTTTCATGCAGGATGAACCTTGTGCCCAGCGTGTCAGAGCCGCCCCATACCATACCTTTAGTGTCGGCCACCGTCTTCGCCGAGCTTTTAGCAGACACATACAGGCACATGTCCTCGTTCTTTTTTCCGCCCATCGTTAATATAAACGCCGGCTCGAACAAATTCGGATACTTGCTCGTCATGTCAGCGTATTCCAGAGCGTTCACATATCCCATGTCCGCCCTTCCCGCCTTCATCTCCTTCAGAGTTATCTCCGTCGCCAGTTCTCCCGGCGCATACGCCACAGTCATCGATTTCAAGTCCGCCCCGGTCTTGGTTCTAACTATCTCCACCAAGTCGATTATCATCTTGTTGACTGTGGAATCCGCAAGGCCTTGCGCCACCGGAGCGATGAACACTTTCTGCTGAGACAAAGCCGCCGCCGAAACCATAATTAAAGCCGCGACCATCGCTATCATAGTCATTCTTCGAGTTTTCATGGCAGGAAGTCCTCCTTGTCAATTAATGCCGTCAAACCGAGTGTTCTTACAGAGGCATGTTGAATCTATCATCCTCGAAGCCGAGTGTCAACCCGCCGCCGTCCGCGCGTCGCGATTTATTTATTAGCCAGATAAGTTATCCCCGGCAGAACAATGTCTCCTACGCATATCTCGATGTTCGCGCGCCGCCTCGTTTCCGGAACCTGTTCAAACTTCTCCAATTCCCGAATCTCTTCATCAGACAGCCCAAGAAGCGCCATCCCTTGAGTTGTCCCCTCAGCGTCCTCCCGTAAAAAATGAAATCTCTTTCCGTCCGCCTCGCCCCATCCCCTGCTGTGCCCTCTTGCCGTCGCCGGAACCATTGCCGCCGGACGTCCTATCCTGCCAGACAGAAACGCCGGGGCCATCAGCGACCCACACACGAACACCCTTTCCGCGCTCTCCCTCGGATCCACAAATTCCCCTTCGGGATGAAACACCACCGCGAAGATTTCCTTAATCAGCGTTGCTTCAAACATGTCATCCCCTCCCGCGCTCAACGGCGCTCGCATCCGCGCGCCTACAATCTCCGCAGAATTTCTATAAGCCTGCGCTCAGTCCATTCAAGAGCCTCTGCCATCGCGTCCGCTCCGGCGTCATACGCTCCCACAAACGGAAAACCCTCCGCCGAATCAAAATCAAACAGCGTCCCGAACAATGTCTCTGACACATTCTCTGGAACCCTGCATCGCGACAGCGGAGCCAGCATCTTCTGAAACTGAGACGCCTTTTCGTAGTCCCGAAAAACATTCTCTTCGAGCCAATCTGTCAGCGGCCTCTCCTCCGCCCTCCGCCTCCCCGGACAAAAATTCATATCCTCCGCGAACGCGAACACTTCGCCCCTTGATGCGTCATGATAATGGATCACCGGAAAAAGGCGGCATCCGGCAGGCCGCGCGGGATGAACCGAACACAGCCGCCCGTCGAGAAAAGGGCATCCCCCTTCGCCCATGCGAATAAGGCATAAAGGATAAGCCCCGTACTCCGCCCGTTGTTCGAGAATAAGATACTCTTCTATCAGTTCGCGCGTCGGCCGCTTAAAATACGCCCTCAGTTTGAAGATGTCCACTGTGTTAAGAAAAATTTCCAGACCGCTCGCGCAACATACCCCGCAACATTCGCACTCGAATGCCACAGAAGAATCAGGAGCCAGAAATCCCGTCGCGCCGTCCATACGAAAATTCTAGCGCCGCCTCGCCTGCTTTATCATGTGTGAACACAAATTGACGCCGGAGCCGAATTCGCATCTTAACTAATCTCGCGCGCCGCGCCGCGCCCGATTGCCGATTAACAAGGATTCGTCGATAGAAGCCGACAAACCCCGGTTGCTATATGTGTCGTTATCTTGCGTCGAAAAGCGGGTCGCAGAGTTTCGTGTTTGCCGACACCGCAACAGATTTTCCGAAATTCTTTTTCAGCACCGCCAGATCTTGCATGGTAATCCGTCCGTCCATGTTGAAATCAACCGCCGGATGGTATTTTTCATCGCCTTGTTGCGCTCCAAACCGATATTTTAGCGGATTCAGATTTGCCATATGAACCACCTGCCTGCAAGTCGGGTTGCCGATGTCGCCTCCGCCTGCGCCATTTTCGAAATCAGGCACGGACACCGAACTGGCGGTTATTTCGGTCATATCAGTCATGTCGGTCGCCTTCATAATGGTCGCAAAACACTCAGTCGACGTGGAATTCTCGTCGCATCCAACTAGGCTCCTCATGCTTTCATCCCATCCATCCGCAGGAATCCTCGCCCTCACTCCATACTTCTTTGACGATTCCACGCATCCGACACAACTCCCCACCCTCATTCTTAACGAACCGATCTCTCCGTTGTCATCCGTTATTCTTTGCAAGCTTGTCTCCGTCGATTCCGATTCGAACAGTTCAACCACGATATCTTTAAGCGCGCGCTCCTGCTTTTTAAAACCGCGGCTTTCTCCGTATGCGAAAAGACAATTCGGCGTTCCCGCGTCGCATTCCACAACTTCGTACTTTGTAAATGAACCGTTTACAACCACCTGAATCGGGCATTCTTCCGGATGCAGAACGCAATACTCTATTTCATAACCCATTTTTTCGTTGCTTGCCGAGGTGTCCTTGTTGTCGAACGCGTCGCGGCAGGCTATATAAACATCCCCAAGCGATTCGCTAAGGCCCTTCGCTTCGCACCTGTGCCAGTTCGTCGACTCGGGAAGGCGGTCGCAATCGTCCGCCATTTCGTCATAACTATAATCATATAGGGACCATCTGCACCACGCTTCTTCATCCGTCTGCAAGTTGACAACCGGCGAAAGAGTCGATATCGCCGAGTTTTTAGCCGGACGCCATTGAGCTTGCTTCGGCGGTGAAGGATTGCAAAAACACTGTATCTGCCCTGTTGAGACATGCGGACTCAAGCTAGGATAACACGACGAACTTAGGCCGACCAAATCATAGGATACCGTTGATGGAACCGGGACTCTTGCGACAAACGGCGAACCTGCCGGGACAACTGCGGCCCCGCCTCCCTCATAAGTGGGAACAATTCTAACCGCCCTGCCCTCGCATTCCGGGTGCGGATTCCCGCTGCTCGAAACACATCCTGCGGGAACTTCGAATTCTATCCTGACCGTAGCTTCTCCGTGTCCGGTTTGTTCGCATTCGGCATCCGCAACACAAGTCGCCTCTATCAGCGCAGGACTTGACGCGTTGCACGCTCTCTCAATATTTATTCTGGAAGACATGGCTTTGTGCTTCGCTTGAACTCCACAATCGTCAGCAAGCAAATCGCACCAATCACTATCTAAAACCATTGCGTCACGTTCATCCGCAAAACCAAATGTGAATACGCCTTCGCCTTCCTCGTTGAATATATTCTTGAAAACAAGGGTTTGCATAAGCTGATTCGTAGGCTGCGTTGATCCTTGCAATGATCCTACGCAGATATTTATCTGCTTTTTATATGAATAATCAACAATAAAATCGTCAATAAGATCTACAGTCATTATAGATGAAATATTGTTCCATATAACCGGATAATTCTGGCAAACCACTGTGGAAACGTCGGTGTCGCAGTTGGTTCCGGGAGGCGGCGCGCTCATGCTCGATCTGCGATCATGGCAGTTGCACCCCTCAGGCTGCCCCATCCTCGAATCGAAGTCAATCGCGGCTTGATATGCGTCCAACCTCTTTTTATCTATAGGATCCTGCTGAAACACGACATCCAACTCTATTTCAGAGTCTGCCGTATAGAAAGTCAAATCAATAATTTTAGAACCGTCTCCTGCATCGCAGACATACGGATCGTTCAAATCATAGCTCCCGTGTTTCAGAATGCACAAATGGGCGTTAGCCGTGGTCGCAAACAACAGCGTCAACGCTGCGGCGCACATGAAATACGCTAATCGCGTTTTCATAGGGTAATCCTCCCTGCGGAACTCGCGTCAGACCTTGATCATAAGGTTGCGCTTAATGCTCCGCCTGCTTCGCGACCGCCGGCCCGGCCACATCGGAATATTTTTAGTTTACTAATATGTCTAGTCTATCAGGCATCTTTCCTTATTGTCAATATGCGAGACAATATTGTTTTTGCTCATCGGCTTTTTTATTTATTTCTAGCCTGTATATTTCATCAATCCGCGCAGGAATAAAAGAAAGAAATTATAACAAGGCGAATCGATAGAAAACAATAGAGAATGCTGTTTCGTATGCGGCCGAGTTCGAGTCGATGATTCAATCGCTCCCGAATCCTTGTGAAGGATTCGGGAGCTAAAAAGCGCCTTCAAGAATCATCTTAGATGCAAATAGAGAAGTTTCTGTAGTGAATGAAGTTCAGCAAAAGCGGTGATGAAGAGTTCTTCAGACAGGTCGCAGGGAAACCATTGAAAAAAATTGTCGCCCCGCAAAATCTTAGAATATTTCATCAAAGCCTGAGCGTTATATGAATGATTCGTTTTCAGCATTCGCTTGTCTAGTCGACGAATATAAGTTTGCCCAAATTCACCGTCGCCTCGCGCCTGCCGGAAAAGCAAATAAGTCCCTATCAAGCAATAAATAATATGAGAAAACGCCTAAACCGCTGTCACTTGTCGAAATCTACCGTCACATTCGCGGGGGCGAACAGGAACACTTGGCTGCCTATCTCGCGCGTAGTCCCGTCCAGCGCGAATGCCACTCCATTTAAATAGTGTATCGCCCAGATCCGCTCTTCCGGGGTCAACTGGCTGAAATTGACAATAGTCGGATTTCCGTCTTTCAGTTCTTCGGCGGCAATTTTAGCTTCGTCGAAATTGCGCGGGGACATCGCGATTATTTCGTCCCTGTAAAAAGTCTGATCGGCCATCTGTTCATCCCCGCCTTTCGGGCGATATTTCTTATTAATATAATCCGCCGGGCGTGTGTTAAGTTGCAGGATCGGACAAAAAACCGCTTGATTACAGCGCGGCCTCCGCCGCATGAAACGCCTTCTCCACCGCCTCCTGAGGGGTTTCCACCTCGACGAACAGAGCATCGTCGCACCCAATCTCCTTCAGCCGCCAGCTTTTCAAGGCCACAACCGTCCGCCCCGACTTCAGCGCAAGAGCTATCTCCGACAGCGTGCCGTATGCCCCGCCCACTGCTATCACCGCCTGCGACGTTAGAACGTTGACAAGGTTTCTGGCATGCGACATCCCAGTCGCTACAGGAATAGAAATATAAGGGTTGGCGGTGTCAGGGCTATGCCCCGGAAGTATGCCGAGCGTCACCCCCCCGGCGAGAGCCGCGCCCTTCGCCGCCGCCTCCATTACTCCTCCCAGCCCGCCGCACACCAATATCCCGCCCCGCTCGGCTATTTCTCGCCCGACGGCTTCGGCCATTTCCAACTCATCCGGGGCGGCGTCCCCCGGCCCCATCACTCCGATTCTAACGACACGTTTCATCTTTCCGCCCCCCGTCATACACGAGAAAACCTTCGCAGGCATATTTTACCACATATTTGTCAATATCGCGCGAGCGCCCCTTCCATAATTCGCTTATCAGCGCTAAAATAACATTTGAAAGATGCCGCCGATTATGACATTCTTTGACGCCGGATACAGACAGATGCGAGAGAAGGCGCTGCGCGTCGGGGAGTCGCGCGCTCAGACTTACCGCACCGGCAACATGGCCCTCGTGCCCGAACGCTTGGTAAGATGCGTGTGGTACGACCAGAGGCTGGACGCGCCAAGACTTAAAACCGCCGACGGCAGACGCGTCCGCATCCTGTCTCAAGGCGAGTGGAACAGCGGCGCGGGGCCTGATTTTTTCGACGGCGCTTTCATAATCGAGGGCGAGGAGCTTGCCAGAGGCGACATCGAACTGCATGTGCGCTCCGCCGACTGGCGCAGGCACGGCCACGACCGCAACCCCGCTTACTGTTCGGTCGCTCTCCATGTCGCTCTCTGGAACGACTCTCCTGACCTCTTCGTCCTCAACTCCAGAGGCGAGGCGATCCCACAGGTAATCCTCGCGGACTTTCTCGAATCGGACATCGAATCGCTTGAAAACGACATCGACATGGAGAACTATCCGTACAATTGCGACAGCAAGACGGGCTTGTGCAAAAAAGCGGTCGAGCAGAATCCGGATGGTTTCGCCAAACTGCTTGAGATGGCGGGCCGCGAACGGCTGTTTTCCAAGTCAACAAGGTTCCGCCGCGAACTGAGAAAACGCGGCTTCGACGAAGTCCTATACATGGGCATGATGGAGGCGATGGGCTACAGGCACAACAAAGCCCCGTTCAGACGGCTGGCCGACGCCGTTCCCCTGAAAGCAATAAGGAAGGCGCTCTCCGCCTCCCCGGCGCTCGACAGGGGCCTTGTCCTTCAGTCTCTTTTCTTCGGCGCTTCAGGGTTGTTCTCGAATATAAAAGCCGAATTGTGGGACGAAGAAACACGAGCGTACTGCGCGGCGATAAACGAAGCGTGGGAGAAACACGGGCATCTCGTCCGAGGCCGTCTTGGACGCTCCGACTGGACGGTGAAAGGCGTCCGGCCGGCGAACTTCCCTCTGCGCCGCATGGCCGGAGCGGCCCGCCTCGTTGCGGAAAAACTTGACGCCGACCCCGCCGGTGCCGCTCTCGGTTTCGCGGAAAACGTTAAATCCGCGCGCGATATCAAATCTATGAAAAAACTCGCCGACGGCATATCCTCCATTTTCCGGGTGGAAGCCGACAGATACTGGTCTCAATACATGGTTCCCGGCGGCAAACGCCTCGATTCCACCCCGCCCCTCATCGGCAAACCTCTGGCGGATTCCATTGTCCTCAACATCATCATCCCCGCGTTGCTCTGCCGCGCTCTAGAACAGGATGACTCCATTCTGCGAGACAGGCTCATCGACTTGTACTCCGTGTTCCCCCGGCTGGAGTCCCACGGTATAGCAAAGATAATGTGCCACAGACTATGGGGGTCCGAAAAAGGAGACCGCGACATCCTGTCCGTCGAGATGCGAAGACAGGGACTCATCCAACTGTTCTTCGATTTCTGCGACGAAAACATTCAGGACTGCGAAAAGTGTTCCATGCGGAATATGCTGGACTTCTCCGCCTGACCGCCGCCGCGCCAAATGAGCCAAACTATTGTGCGGGAGCGCCGTCCGTTATAAAATGATGAAAATCGGAGAAAGCGGATGCGTTCATCGGCATTGGCATATCTATCAATAGCGCGGCAGGTGTTGCTCGCGCCTGTGTCTTTCTTCAGAGGCATGTCCATTACCGAGGGAATAAGGCAGGCGACTTATTTCGCTCTGTTCATCTACTACTTCAGATGCGCGTTCTTTTTCATCGCAAGCTACCGTCAGGGCTATTTTTTCGACCCGCGTTTTCAGGCGATAGCCCCGGTTTCCGCCGCCGCCCTCATCGCGCTATCCCTGATCCCTTTCCTGCTTCTGCTCATTCTTTACTCTCAGTCGATTTTCCTATATCGGATAGCGAACTTTTTCGGCGGCACGGCCAACCTTGAGGCCGCGTATAAAATTTTCGCCTTCGTTCTGTTCCTTTCTCTTTTCCAGTTCATACCCGTGATCGGAACAATAGCCCACATTTACGCCATAGTCCTTCTGATTATCGGGGTAAGAGAAGTCTTTAACGTGGACTGGATATCCTCGGCCCTTGCTCTTTTCTTTTCATTCGTGTTTACTGCCGTCCTTTACCTTCTGTTCCTGTTCCTTCCCGCATATCTGATGAAGCTTGTGTTCGTGTCGATATAGAATCCCAATTTCACAGACAAAGAAAAAAGCTCCCTTCGAGTATCGAGGGGAGCTTCGAAATTACAAATCTTTTTTCTATGCGGCGTCCTAAATGATGCTACTCCACATTCATTATCGTCGGGGTAACGATTATCACGACTTCAGAATCCGTGATTTCTTTGTATTTGCGCCTGAAAAGCGAGCCGATTACCGGGAGTTTGGAAACTAGCGGCAGTGATACGGAGGTGAGGCTTTCGCTTGATCTGACCATTCCGCCAAGAATTATGGGCTGGCCATCTTTGCACTTCACCTCGGTATTTATCTCCCGCGTTCCAAGTATCGGGCCTTCTATGCTCTTAATCTGGTTGGCGGCGATATCTATTTTTAACACGATATAGTCATCTAAAAAATGAGGGATGGCGTTAAAAACGAATCCTTCATCGGCGAATTCTGTTGTTCTAGTCTGTATTGTTATTCCGTCTGCGTTGGTGGTGGTTCCGTAAACGATGTAAGGCCGCTGGTCCACAAAATTAAATGAAACCTTAGACCCTTCGGGAGCAATCATAGTCGGGTTGGCTACAACTCGTCCGTTGACTTTCTCGACAGCGACCTGAAGCGACGTGGCGAATGAAGCGACGTGGTTCGTAAGAGTATTGTATATCATGAACATGCCGCTCATCTGATCGAGGTCCGGAGATCCTCCGTCAATGAATGTTGTGTTGTCGCCTTCGCCGCCTCTGGTGAGCGAAAAATCCCCGTATGATTCGGCCACGTCTCCGCCTGTGACGAATTTTCCATCGGCCGCCACGTAAGCGAGTTTATATCTGTCCTTGTCCGTCTGCATAAGCTCGACAATCTGAACGTCAAGCTTCAGCTGCGGGTACGGCTTGTCTATTCCGGCGATGATTTTTTTGATCATTTCCATTTCCTGCGGCCGGGCAAGCACCAGCACTGCGTTCTGCTGAGCATCCGGAGTGATGACCCACTTGTGAACTTGAGAAAGATTATCTCCGCTCAAAACCTGGCCTATCCCGTCCACCGTGGGCGAGTGCGCAAAGAAGCTGCCATCCAGCACCCCTTGATTCTCCTCTGGATCCGACTGCATCAGGTTGTCGATTATCGTCGCCGTTCTGACAGCGTACACGTATTTCAGTTTGATAGTCTCAAGCGAGTATGTGTCGAAAACGCTGGCGTCCACCGCTTTGAGAAGGTCCACAACCCTCTCCATAAACTGCTTCTGGGTGGATATCACCACTGAGTTGGTCTGGTATTCATAGGTGAATCTCGTAATTCTGTTCATGCTGCCTGACTCGGCTTCCGAACCGAGCCCGGGCTGCCGCACGAGACTGTCGAGAAATTTGGAATTCATCAAATCAGTCGCGCTCAGATATTTTAATCTTACGACGCGCGTGATGTACTGTCTGTCCTCGACGTCAAGCCCGCCCAGAATCTGCATCAGGCGCTCGTATTCGGATTCGCTCCCGGTGTACGTTATCGAATTTGTCGGTTCGCTGAACAGCAAGTTTTTATAGTATTTCTCAAGAGGCTCGATATACGACTTGTTGTCCGAACCGAAAAGGTCTCTTACGGTGATATATTTGAGCGGTATGGTCTTGATAATCGTGGCGCGGTAAGGAACGTCGATTCCCTGAATTAGGTTGAAAAAACGATTGTAGATTTCCTCCTCGCCCACGAATACAAGCGAGTTGCTGTGGTAGTCCAGAGTTACGGTGTTTATGGCGACCTCGTTGGCGCTGTTGCCCGAATACATGGAGGGAGCTTGGCCCGCGACTGACAACCCGCCGAAATACGGATTCACCGTCATCTGCCGCAGTTCATTCGAGAAGGTCCCCGACGAGTCCAACTGTATATACTTCAACCTTATTATCTTCGTCACTTGCGACGTCTTCTTGGTGATTTCTCTAACTGGAACGTCCAGAGTGGCGATAAGCTCTCTTGCCCTGCTCAGGTCTTTCTCGATTCCTCTCATGAACAGAAGGTTGGCTGAAGCGTCGCAAGCGACATCCGGGGCTACGGACCTTACTTTTGTGACCAGATCGCAAGCGAACGAGTGCCTCGGCTGCACAACCACTAAATCCGTCGGAGTTGCGGTGTCCTTATAGACGCTTGCCGTGTCTTGCGTGATCACTCCTTTTTCAGCGGTCGATCTTGTCATAATCGCGTAGTAGTCGCCGAACTTTCTCCACGACCAGTTGTTGGAAGATGTGATGATGTCAAGCGCGTCCTCAAGGGTGATGTGCGAAAGGGTGATGGTTATTCCGGCGTTGGCTCCCGCTCCTCCTGTGGTTGTGGACTGAGCCTGAACCAAAGCTGCTTCAACGACGATGTTGGAACCTCCCGCCGCTTCTGAAAGAAGCCTTATCGTCTGGGAGATATCCGCGTCCTGCAAAATAACCGGCCCGACGATGTAGGGCGAGGTGTCCAGCCCTTTGACTCTGGCCGGAACTACGAACTCGCCCGCCTTCCCCATCGAGGCTTTGGGATATGGTATCTGAGTTGTTCCCGTCTTCTGCTCGCCGGGTATTTTTATCTCCGGGGGCAGCGATTTGAATGTGTCCGGAAAAGGCTGGGACTGAGACTGGGGAGCGAACGAGAATGATGACGCTGTCTGCTTTGCGCCTCCGGCGTACATCTGGAATGTCTGTCCGTCTCCTGAAAGGTCGAAATCGTAATCCACGTTGGAGTTCAACCGCACCGTAACGAACGTGGATGTCTGAGAATTAACCGAAACTTCCCTTACGGACACTTTGTTGACGTTTCCTCTATTGACGTCCAAGTCCTGATAGGGAAGGCTTGAGCGCGTGTCATAGAATTGAATAAGGAGATGGGGCGGAGTTTCGTACTCCTTGACCCTGTAGCGAAGTTTTCCGGACGCCTTGAATTCCAAGACGACTTTGCCGTCCTGCTCGCGGAAATTGACTCTGTTCAGCTCGATGACGGACTGCGAGAAAGCCGTCGAACCTGCCAATGTCGCGAGCATCGCCAAAGCGATTGTTTTCAATATGATTTTCATATTTTCAGATCAATCCTGCCTTTCGCTTGTTTGTTTCTCCTGCGCCTGAAGGTAGTCGTTGAACGTTCCGGGTCTGCTCTTTTCGCCTTCTTCCCCTTCGATCTCCGTGCCGAACTTCTGTTCCAGATATTGTTTGTAAAGGTCGTTGATGTTCAACCCCGGCAGTTCGGGATACATCGCCTCTTCAGGAAGAGTGGCAATTCTTTGTCTGGTGAACATCGTGAGTTGAACCTGCCGGGCGTCTTTTTCAAGCAAAACTTCGTATTGAGATATTTTTTTGACAACAGCCTCGTTTTCGAGGATGTCGCCTTCGCGGACGATTTTGATGAGTTCGCCTACCTCGATCATTGCTATCTGGCCTGTGGGGGTCATGGCGGTTCCGATGACCCTGAACTTTTCCGGGTTGCTCCGTTTCATAATGTCAATCGGGCCGCCGGTCATAGTCACCGGAACGAATGGATCCATTCTTCCCGTGTCTTTTCTGAAGTTCGGATAAATCATGTCGAAACCGGCCTGTTTGATCAGTTCCGAAGCCGCGTCGTCTTTCTGTTCTTCGTTTTTCTTACCCGGCTGCTCGCCGTCTTTTTCAGGGTCCCAGTCCAAGTCCCCGGTCTCCCTGAGCGAAGGTCTTTCATCGGTTCTTCTCGAAGCGGTCACGCCTCTGTCTCTTGAGTCCCTCGAAGCGCGCGAGGCTGGGTCTCTTTTCTGTTCGGTCTTTGCCGGCTCGTTAGGTTTTGCGGCCGGGGTTCTCGAAGAACAACCTGAGGCAATAGAAACAAGGATGATTAAGGCGATTGCGGCCAGCGCCGTCGCCGCGCGCGATCTTCCCTTCTTGTTTGCGTACCGACTCAGTTTCATTGATCGAACTCCGGCTGCTGCTGTTTCTGTATATAGAAGGTTAGCGGCATTTCGATTTTCAACATGACATGCTCGCCAATTTCCAATTCTCGCTCAGCTCCGCCTTCGCCGCCGCCCTCATCGAGTTTTCCGGGAGACAACGCTAATGTGTCCACAACGACAAGTTTTGGGAACGTAGTCAGTTCGTTCATAAAGTTGTGTAGGTTCCGGAAAGTTCCCGACGCTTTGAACTCTATGTCGCTGGTGGCGTATTCCTTTTTCTCGTCGAATTTGATTTTCGCCGGGTCTTTCGCTGACGCCGCGGGCGCGGGGCGGGAGGCTCCCTCCCTTGCCACGCTGCTTTTTCCGCCTTTTCTTCCTTTGCTCGCCGGTTTGAGCGATTCGATATTCATGTTTGTTGCGTCTGCAAGGTTCTCCACGAGCACGAGCACGCGCGGAATGAAAACGTTCTCAGGAAAGAATTTCTCGATCCTGACTATCTCGGATTTCAGGCGCGCGATCTCCTGTTTCGTCTCTTCGAGGAGCTTTTGCGTCACTTGTATCTCTCTGACTTGTTTTTGCTTTTTTGCGACGATGGTTTCCAACTCGGTGATCCGCGCCTGCCTCGGCTGGTAGTAGTAAATGAAAAACACCGCGCCGAGGGCTATCTCGACAATCAAGCCGATGATTATGAGAAGATTCTTGTTAGCCGACAGCGAACCGATTTCCATTATAAATCCTCGGGCGAAAGTTCGTCTTTGTTTTTCTTGTTTTTAGGATCGTCTTTTGCGCCGCGCCGCGCCGCCGTTTTTGCCGCTGCGGCTCCTTTTTTTTCTTCCTCAGGTTCAGCGTCTTTCGCGGAAAGCTTCATATCTCCCGTTATCTTGAAAGATTTCGCGAACGCTGCCACGTCGCCGGAACTTGAGCCTGACTTCTTGGCTGATGCCTGATCAAGCGCGACGGTGGTTACATAAGGTATAGAGTTGAACTGAAGCATAAAGAACCCGATTGACGAGTAACTGAAGGTTTGGCCTTCCAAAGTGTACGAGCCGCTTCTTTCCCCTTCGAACTTCGTCAGCCACACGTCCTTGGGCATCTTGGCTCTGATTTCGTCGAAGAAATCTACCCACTGTTTCTGGTTGCTGGATATGCTATGGACGAAATCTCGTTTGCCCTGCAGATAGTCTTTTTCCGCTTTTGCCTGATCGAACGCGTCGAGGGTTTTTTGAAAGTCCCGCAGCTTGAAATCAAGGTCTCTGATTTCGGCTTCCGCGGCGCTTATCCTGTCGCTTGTGACATACATAACGCCCAGAACGCCCGCCGCCATGACGATCGTGAGCAATATAAGAGGCCAAAGGGGCATCTTGAAGCCTTCTCCGGCATCAATCAGCACCTTGGGTTGCAGATTTACTTTAATCATCCGGTCAATGCCTCTCCGCTATCCGCTAGCTCAGGGAACCGGCCTGAGTCGCGCTTCCGAACTCGTACGTCGGCTCGATGGTGACGTTCAGACAATGTCTTCCGAGGAACTTCTGAGGCATCTGCCTCATCGCAAGACCGAGAGCCACTCCCATGTAAGGAGCCATCTTAGCAACCGCCTCGTCTTTCATGTCGCCAATGTAATAAATGTTTTTCAGAGGGTTCGCGTGCGACACAGGAATGCCGAGGTCCTCCTCGAAGAAAGCGGCGACGCCCCTAAGAAGCGACCCGCCGCCTGTGAGAAGTATCTTGGTGACTCCCTCTCCCCTATACTTGGAAGTGTAGTATGCCAGCGACCTTCTGATTTCAAGGGCGAGGGTTTCGATGTGGGGGCGCACCAACTCGTGCGCGTCTCTCTCCTCTTCGCTGATCTGCGCTATCTCTTCGTCGATGAAGGCGACGGCTTTTTCTCTCTTCAGCTTCTCAGCTTCCAGATATGTCAGCCCGTAGCCCGACTCTATCGCGTGTGTCAGAGTGTCGCCCCCGACCGCGAAGACGCGCGTGAACCTTAAAACGCCGTTCTTCAATATGTTCAAGCTTGTCGATGTCGCTCCCATGTCTATCAGCAGAAAGGTCTGAGTGAAGGTGTCCTGATCGTCGAACAGGGAAGACTCGACCACCGAGCGAAGCAGCACGAACGGGTCAACGTCTATCTCGACGGATTCAAGCCCGGCCACATGCGCGGCCTCTATGCGTCTTTGAATGGCTTCCCTGTGCGCGGCCACAAACAACACGCTGGTCTGCTTGACCTCTCCCTGTTGCACTTCTCCCAGCACTTCGTAGTCGTACTCCATCTCGTCGAGCGGAAACGGCAGGAACCTTTCCACTTCGCTTAATGCCGCGCCTCTTATTTCCTTGTCGTTCAAGTTCACTCCGGGCACGGACACCTGCCTGATCACCACCGCCCTGCCCGGCAGCGAGCAGACCACTTTCTTTTCCTTGAAATGGAAATGCTTCACTATCTGAGTGAGGGCTTCGCCTATGGCCTCGGCGTTGTTGATCACGCCGTCCGTCACCGAGCCTAGCGGAGTGGCGGCGTAGCCGACATTCACAAGTTGGACTCCCTGCGAGCTGGTTCCGGACTGAGCCAGCTTGATAAACCGGGACCCTATATCCAACCCCAGCTTCGCCTGCGGCCCTCTGGACAATAATTTATATTTGGCCATCTGTTCTTTCCAGTTCCGATTTACGCTGTATTATTATACATCTCACATTATTTTGTAAATTGGCATCACAAGAATATATATAAATAGCGCGCGCCGCGCCGGGCTTCCATTTCCCCGCGACTGCCGCGCTTTCATATTCTCAAGCAGGATTTTATCACGATACGCCTTATTCTTCTCGCTTTTTTTGAAAAAACCGCGCGGCGGCTCCCTCCCGCAGTTAAACATGGGGGATTTTAGCGAATTTCTTTTAGCAGAAAAATATCCTTCGTGGTTCAGTTCGAGGGTAGGAATGGCAGGTTGCCGGGCGTAGGCACCTCCATCCAGTCCAGCGGTATGCCGCCGAGTTGTCCGAAGTACTGCCTGATAACGGCGTCGTGCCTGACGGACGCATCCTGATCGAGCCGCGTATGTGTCGCCGGCAAAGCTCCCGCCGCGCCAGCAAACACATGGCCTCTGATATTGAATTCGCTGACTCTGCCCGCAAGCGCGTCCCCGCCCCCTCCGAGCCAGCACGACAGATCGGCTATCGGGTCGTCCATGAATTCGGGGTCTTCGAGCGGCTTGCAGGTGTTTCTATAATCATACTCGTATCCGCTGTGGTTGAGAGAGCCGCCGCGCCTGCTGAACATGGCGTTCGGATCGGCTCCCGCTCCTATCCCGCCTGAATAGAATATGCCCATTGCCGCGCATGCCTCGTCGAGCGGCGGGCGGTCTTCCGGGTTCAAAGTGAAGGTAATCTCCGTGCAACCATCAATTAATCCCCCGATGCCATATCTGGATATTATATCGCCCCACACGCTCAATCCGCCGCGCGCGAGCACGTACCCGACGCTTCTTTCATCGGTGTTCGGGTTGTAAGTCAGTATGTCGGCGCGCCGGTTCGGCCCCAAATATATGTTGCCGTGCTTGAACGTCTCATAATATTGAAATGGTTTGCCTTCCTGATCTTTCAAATTGTGGAGAACGGGCGGCTGTGCGCTTCCTCCGGCGACTATCGCCCCGCCGTTCCATATCCTTATCGGGTCCATCGCCGGCACGACCTCAAGGAACGGCAGGAACTGTTTAAGCACGGTCGTAAAAATCATCGACGCGGCGTCCCATCCGGGTTCGAGCAGACGGAAATCCCCGCGCGCGTATAAGGTCCCGGGGTTCACCGCCGTCGCGTATGTGTTCACCGTGCCGTTGATGTCCAGATATGTGGCAAAATCTATCAACTCATTGTTGGTCAGGTCCATCTCCGGCCACCACGGCATCATCCCGCTGATTATCGGATTGAGAACCGCGAATGCCACGTCGCAGAGGTTTATCTCAATAAAAAAGATGTCCATAGTTAAAGCCCCGCCAAACGCCAATCCCAGTATCCAACACAACAACTGATCCAGCCTGATTATCATGTCGTATCCGCTGGACTCGTCTTTGATGATGTGTCCATCGGAGTAAATTGTTCCGCCTTCGATCCTTATCCAGTCGGCCATGAATGTGCGGCCGTTGACAAGGACTTCCCCCGTCACTAGCGCCGATCCCAAGTGCCAGTGCGGCAGCCCTAACTTCCATGAGGGCACGCACAATTCTTCAGGATTCGGCAATCCAAACATGTCAAAAAACCACTCTAACGGACAAATCTTAGGAACCACTATGCAATATATCCCGAGCGCCCCGTCCTCTGTGCCGCAACTGTGATACGGAGACCTGAACCCGACTCCCATCACCCCGTCTATGAACACGAAGTCCCTGAACTCATGCCTGCCCATGAAGGCGAACGCGTATCTGTTCTCGCTCTTTCCGACACAACACGACACGAAGCTGTCCAGACTGATTCCGCCCGTGACAACGCAAGCCAGACACCCTATGTCGAAGTGCGGGTCTAGCACGAACCTGACTTTATTCTTTAGCGATTTGTCTCTGTGGCCGTCCGCTGAAGCTCCCGGAATATACTCCTCCTCTTCTCCTTTTACCCAGTGGTCGGGATGTTCGTACCAATGGTCGAACAAGTCGAAAACCTGTTCCGTGCCGCTATGCCATAATTGATATGTGTTCCGGTTCACGTTATGGATGCGCCGTTTTTCCGGTTGTTGCGCGGTGCCGTCGTATGACACGTTGTATGGAGCGGGGCCGGGATCCATCGTTGATATGAACTTCGGGAAACTAGGCTCAAGACAGTCGTCCGGCAGCGAGTGGGCTGAATTGTCGCATGGGTACTGCTCTCCGGCATCGCCGCAGTCGCCCAGCGTGGAAGTCACGCTCCCGGCCGGACCGAATTTGCAGTATCTAAGCCCTAATACGTTTGAAGCGTCGCTATAAAGAAAGTTCGCCTCGGCGTACAATTCGTCCATCCTGCTTTCCCACTTTGCCCAGTTCACCTTGGGAATATCTATTCTTACAGGCAGATGCACGTACGCTATGTCGTGAGTGAGACTTACATTAAAAATTGTCCCCGGCTGCCAGTCGCCTTCCGGGGATTCGGGGAAGCTGACGCTTATCATTTCCGGGGGATCGAATAAAGCGTTGAGAGCCGCCAGTCCGGCTAGCGGAATGCCCGCAGGGTCCGCGCCGAGAAACGCGCGGCTTTTGAATCCGTCCCACCAGCCGTTGATATGTATCGGCCCGTTGATGTCCGTCGCGTACGTGAGCGTGAGATCGACATACTTGTCGATGACTCCCGAATACAGGGAAGGCGGGGCAAGGTCCGTTTTAACCGCGCGTCTGACGATGTTCGGCCCGGACTGTACCTCTCCCACAGAAACGATGGAAAGCCTTATCACATACTGATTGCAAACTCCGGTTCCCTCCCGCGCCTCTTTGCACGCTATATCGTAACCGGCGTCCCCCGGCTGTATGCCCGCGAAGTCATCGTTGCACAACGTGAAGAATCCGGTGGCGTATCTCGCGCCGGAGCTTTCATTCTGGCTGGAGAGGGGCATCTTCGCCGCGCTCACGACCTCGCTCCAGTCTTTCCAGCCCATGCTTCCGTCGGCATTGGCCGGCCAGTAGAACAAAGGATCGTAGCGCGGACACTTCGTTTTATTCGATCCGTCGTTGCAATCGTAGTCCGGCCCGAAATGTATGTAGTTTGCGTACAACTGCTCGTTGTACGGCCAGCAAGGCAGTTCGGCGGTGGCGTTCGCGACCGTCGGAATGCTGTCCACAGTAGGGTTGCACACGTGCGCCCAAACGTCGCTGTGTCCCATCGAGCAATCGCTTCCGCAGTCCGAGCCGCTCTTTGCGCCGGTAAGGTCTTCTATAATCGCCCATCTTTCTTCGGTCGTAAGGGCGTCGTCATGGAAAAAGTATGGGAAACACATGTCCGCCGGACGCTTTGAGCGCTGAAACAGAACATCCTGAATTCCCGATTCAGCGACATACAAAGCTTGGCGCGCCAGCACATTCGCGTTGGCGCTTCTCGTCTCGTTCAAGAGCATGAGCGAAAACGACGCGCCGACAAGTCCCATGACGGCTATCGCCATAAGCGCGACGGCCACAGCCGCTCCGCGCTGTTTGTTGTCGTTCGTCTTCTCCGCCACGCCGCCTCCATGCCCGTTATCCCGGTCGGAAAACCCGGTCGAACTTGCCGCACAGCAACAACGCCGCGCCTCGCGTGGAAGCGCGATTCCTTTTTTCAGGCGCGCTAAAACATTCAGGCGGCGCGTCCAAGCGGCTTGTCTTCGCCGCTTTCGGAACGCTCGCGCCCGCTGTGCTCAGCGCGATATCCTGATTTGTATATTCCGGCCCGTTGTCCGCGTCAGTCGCGGGCGGGCTGCTTTATTTAATCCGTCGGCAGGAACGGCAGGTTGCCCGGCACTCCCACTTCCATCCAGTCTATGGGTATGCCGCCGAGTTGCCCGAAGTACTGCCTTACCACCGCGTCGTGTCTTACCGAGCCATCCTGATCGAGTCTCATGTGAGTGCCCGGCGAGGCTCCCACCGCGCCCGCGAACACGTGCCCGCGGATGTTGAATTCGTTGTTGCTGCCGCCGAGTATGTCGCCGATCCCGCCAAGCCAGCATCCGAGGTCTCCCAGCGGATCGTTGAGAAATTCGGGGTCTTCCAGCGGCTTGCAAGTGTTGCTGTAGTTGTACTCGAAGCCGCTGTGGCTCAAATCGCCGCCGCGCCGGCTGAACATGGCATACGGGTCCGACCCGGCGGAGATGCCGCCTGAGTAGAATATTCCGGCGGCCTGACAATCCTCGCTCAACGGCACTGAGTGCAACGAGCAACTGTCGATCAGTCCGACCATTCCATAATTGGATATAATATCGCCCCACACGCTCAACCCGCCGCGCGCCATCACATACCCGACGCTTCTTTCGTCTGTGTTCGGATTGTATGTCAAGATGTCCGCGCGCCTGTTGTTCGTCAAATAAATGTTGCCGTGTTGATAAGCTTCGTAATACTCAAACGGCGTTCCGACTTGGTCTTTGAGGTTGTGAACCACAGGCGCTCCCCGGGCGGTTCCTCCGGCGACTATCGCCCCTCCGTTCCATATCCTTATCGGGTCCATCGCCGGCACGATCTCGAGGAACGGCAGGAACTGTTTAAGCACAGTCGTGAAAATCATCGACGCGGCGTCCCATCCGGGTTCGAGCAGACGGAAATGTCCCCGGGTGTACTGCACACCCGGGGACACTGCCGTCGCGTATGTGTTCACCGTGCCGTTGATGACCAGATA